>Ga0209414_1001511_pt1 | contig 10990 bp, 9 predicted proteins | sample LakVidmifraction_4_FD_181154 | JGI IMG/M metagenome (GOLD analysis project Ga0209414, IMG submission 181154) | Hypersaline microbial communities from Lake Vida, Antarctica - Brine Hole Two &gt;0.2 micron (SPAdes) (version 2) | ecosystem: Environmental > Aquatic > Non-marine Saline and Alkaline >... | reverse complement strand
CTGTAATAATAAACCGCTTCAAAACTGGTATTTCCAATATATTCAATGCTATAAAGAGCGTTATTACAACCGTCTGGGATACAATTAAGAGCGTTTCATCTACTGTTTGGAATGCTATTAGTGGAACAATTAGTGGAATTATTGATGGCATTAGTTCAACTGTATCTAGTGTTTTCAATACCATCAAAAGTACCATCTCAGGAGTATGGAACAGCATTAAGAGTTCCACAAGCAGTATATGGGGTGGCATTGTAAGAGCAGTTAAAGCACCAATTAATTCCATCATTGGAATGATCAATGGTATGATAAATGCTATCAATGGCATCAGCATAAAGTTTCCTAAAGTGCCTGATTGGATTCCTGGTATAGGTGGCAAGGGTGGAGGTAGCATAGGATTCAATATTCCTAATGTGCCATCACTAGCTACAGGTGGAGTTGTGCATGAACCTACATTAGCAATGGTAGGGGATGCAGGAAAAGGTAATCCTGAGATTGTTGCACCACAGAAGATGATCAGCTCTATCATTGCACAAGAGCTTGGTAAATACTTCAGTAATATGTCCACAGGAGGAGATTCTTCAAGACAACCAGCAGAGATAATTGTTCCTGTTTATATCGAAGGTAAGGAAGTTGCACGAGTGACAGCACCATATATGGACAGGGAGTTAGGTAAACGAAGACACAATAAGACAAGAGCAGAAGGAGGGTGATAGTTGGTGATTTATGATGGATTTAATTTCAACCCATATCTAGATATATCCGACATAGGTAGACCACTATTGCCTCCACAGGAGGTTCTCAGTAAGATTATCATAGGCAAGGATGGTGCTTACTTTCTAGCCAAGAGACATGAATCTATTGAGATTCCTGTGGAGGTCTCTTTTCATGAAGATTTGGAACTAACTTTTAGGGAGAAAACAAGATTGATATCAGGCAACCTGAACAAGTATGAACCGAAGCGGTTGATATTCGATGATGAACCCAATGTATATATTGAGGGTATTATCAGGAGTTCAACAGACATTGAGAATCTTATAAGAGCAGGAGAAACCGTACTAAATTTCTATTGTCCTGATCCTTTTTACTATGAAATTAACGATGAGGTTTTCATCTATAATCTTCCTGGAGGATATGACTTCACACGAGTCAATGGTAATGTAGAATCCTTCCCAAGGATTGAGATAGAGGGTGAAAACCAAAATGGTAATCTCATAATTGAGACAGACAATACCAAGATAACTTTTAACGGTATTCTCAGCAGTGGAGAAATCTTGATATTGGACAGTAAGCTGATAACAGCTTATATCATTCAATCTGATGGGACAAGACGTTCAGCTAACAACGATATAGACACTATGGATTTTCCACTTCTTGTAGTAGGAGCTAATCACATTGACTTCATTGTCTCTGGTGGAGCTTCTGTACAGGAGGCAAGGATATATGCCAACAGCATGTGGGTATAAAGGAGGTATAAAGGATGGCAAAAACACCATACAACAGTCTCAATTCTGAGGACATTCTAGCAGGACATATTTCAGGTTTGCAAACTGACGTCAACAAAGTTCAGAATGTTCTTAACATGAAGACAGGCACAAGATCAGGACACGGTTTGGTGCCAGTATCAGACCAAGATGATCCTGCATTAAGATATAGAATATACGAAGCTACTGAGAGAAATTGGTTAGATTCTCCTGTGCCAACTATATACAGGAATGGCTCAACTGTCAATCCGAGCGAGTACATTCTCCAAGCTCCATATGGCACAATTGTATTCAATGAACAACAGAATTCTAGTCACAGTATAACAGCAGACTTTAGTCATATCATTGGAGCCTCCAACAAGTTAGAATCTATTGACAGCAATATTACAACCAACATCAATAACATAAGTGGTATGCAGACCAATATTCAAGATATCAATATTGATATAAATGGTATGCAGACCAATATTCAAGATATCAATATTGATATAAATGGTATTAATGATGACATAAACAGGTTGTCATATTCTCCTCTTGATCCAACAAGGAGAGCTGAGATTATTAATATTTTCCCTAAATATTCGATAACTGATTTGACTACGTCCACAGATATTCTTCAAGCTGGAGACACCATTGATTGTTTCCCAATAATCATTGATGAAAGGATTACAATAAATCAGCTAAGAGTTGATATAAGTGGTTCAACTACTTCAATGACATTGAACCTTGGTATATACAACAATGCTGATGCTTATCCTGATGAGTTACTTGGATCAACAGATAACTTCACGAGTGTAGCAGGACAGAATATGTACAAAAGTTTGGTTTCTCCTGTGATATTAGAACCAGGAATATATTGGCTTGCAAGATACCAAAGTGGAGGAGCTTATATACAAGGTCATGGAGCAGATGCTAATGTAAATATAGCTATTGTAAATACCACTGGTTATGCTATAAATGGTTCAGGAACAATAGTGGGTACAAGGACATTGTCAGGTCAAGGGAATGTTTCAACCAACGGTTTACCAGTTGCATATCCTGGTAATGGTAGTGGTTCAGAGTATCTTTCCAGAAGTTCATACGGAACAGTATATGCAGTGAGGTAGGTGACAATATATGATCAAATACAATCAGTTGAGCAGAGCTAGATATAATTGGTTAGGCAAGGTGCTATATAACTCTAGGTTAGAGGAAGTTAAGACACAGCTATATAACCGCTTAGCAGGAGCTTTGCTGGTTATATTCGACCAAGATGGTAAACGACTTGCTGTTCTAGAAAATGCTGATGAACCCACACTGGAACAAGAGGTAGGAAGTGTTGATATTCTTACCTTTGAGATTCCTTTCAAGGATAGCAAAGCCAAGTATATTGAGAATGAGAATATCATTGAATTGGTAGATAGTAGATATGTCATTAGAAGGGTGACTAAGAAGCGTTCAGGAAATGACCTATCTATGGAGGTCTATTGTGAAGCTACTTGGTACGACTTGCAACAAGCAGAGCCTATGAAGGTATGGGAGTGGGTCAACGCCACACCAGAGGAAATGTTGTATGATATGCTGCAAGGCACAGATTGGTATATTGGTAAAGTTGAGATAACTTCTACCAGAAATCTTTCCCTAAAACAAGGCATGATTAATCGACTCAAAAGTATGAAAGAACTTCCAGGAATCTTTGATGGAGAACTTGTTTTCAACACCAATAGTAACACGGTTGACTTCATCGAACCAATTGGTAGAGAGTCAGGTGCAGCAATTGTCTATCGAAAGAATATGGATGAGATTGAGCACGAATACAGCACTGAGAAAATAACCACCAAGCTATATTTATATGGTGCAGACAACATGACAATCGAGGATGCTCATCCTGATGGTTTGGAGTATATTGAGGATTACGGATTCACCAACAAGACCAGAGTTACTATAATGAGTGACAAGCGTTTTAATAATCCTTATCACCTTTATGATAAAGGTAAGAAAGCCTTGGAAACTCTTAGTAAACCAACTGGTTCGTATCTCATAAAGATGTCTGATTTGTCCATCAAAACAGGACTAAGTCATGAACAATTCTTCCTTGGGGATAGCGTTTGGATATTCGATAAAGAGCTTGGCATCAATAAACGAAACCGTATTATGAAGTGGAAATACAAAGTCAAAAGACCTTGGGATACTGAAGTGGAATTAGAAAATAAATATCCAACATTAAGTGAATTATTGACTGGTGTTGAAGAAGGTTCAGGATTCCTAGAATCAGAAGATTCCGTCAATAAAGATGAGATGTTAAACCTCAATGTTTTCAACTACTTGTTGAACAGTAGAGGTGATGATGGGTTCTCCTATTGGAGTAACATTGGATGGGATATTGATCCTGTAAACGGATATTCAGGTAACTCTTCTTTCAAAACTACAGCAGATGGAGGAGGAACCAACAAAGAGTTATCCCAGATTATTTACCCTTCCCACAGAGAATCTTATGCCATTAGCTTCCGAGCAAGCACTCAGAATATTGGAATTGGCATAGGTGGTAGGGTTGGAGTGCAAGTAAAAATCAAGTATGAGGATGGAACAGAAGACGAGCCAGTATTTATATCGTTAATTTGACGAGGGGTGATAGAATGTACTTTACACAAGAGAACAAACTGGTTGAGATTCAAGACACATCAAAAGCAGTGGAATCTGTTGAGGTAACATTAGTAGCAGATAACCTACAGGAGGGGTCAGTTAATATATCTGACATCATGCTTCAGGGTGGGAAAATTGCAACCGTTTGGGTGTATCACCCTTCTGAAATTAGGTGGTCACATGATGGATAAAAACTCATTCACAAGGTTCCTAACTGTCTACAGACATCACAGTGAGAAAACTGTAGAAGAAGTGGAATTTAAACTTGTGGCAGAGGGAATACAAGAAGGAGAATTGAGAATTACAGATATACAAGTTCAAGAGGGTTCTGAGATTACAGGAACGATTCCAGCCACACAAGATATCCTCAAACTTGTGCGATTTTCAATCGATGAGTCTCACAATGAGGTTACGTCCAGAGTTAACATTTACAATGGACAGGAGCCACAAAACTTTGAAAATAAGACCCATAGATTCTTCAATGTAGTGGGGAGAGGGTTTGAGACTATTGCAATACCAAACGTGTATCATGAGAGTATATTGCAAGATATAATTACAACTGGATTAGACCTAACATTAGTTGCCAAGGATGATTATGATTTTTTAAGAATATCAACATTCTATGGTGGAACAGTCGATGGGGATAACAGAACATATAAGAACGATTCCCTAGCAGATAACCCTTTGAATCAGCGTTATACTAGGGAATTTTGCTTTTCTGGAGGTAATGCAGGAGACAAGATTGAATTGCTATCATCCCAACAGAGAGCCATGGTAAATGGACAAGTAGTTCCCAAAGGGGTGCAACGATTCAATGTAGGTCAGGACATAGAGTGGTCAGAATTGGAGCCAGCAATCTATACTAATAGACAGAGATTCATGGCATTACCCACAGGAGCTACACGATTGGTTGTTCAGTTTATGAAACTAGAATATGGTGATGATGGCACAGAATATATGGTTGACAATGGAATAGGATTCCAAGGTTTAGCAGAGTTTACACAATGGAGTTGGGGAGTGAGTAAATACTAATGGAATTCATGACGTGGAGCCACAATGCACCTGGAAGTTCTCAATTTGATCCGTACATGCAGAAGATCAATGGTAGTTGGCAGATAGTTGATCCTAATGCAATATATGAGTGGTCAGATGTGAGAAGGAATATGATGCAAATGTACACTAAGTACCATGAGAAAATTAAAGACTTTGGACTGCACGAATTTGGTGTAAAAGACAATGGGGATATTTACGATTACCGAACATTAGGATATAATGTTCTGGGCACAAATGACAATGTACAATCTTGGGTTCCTTCGAGCATACAATATTTGATGGAAACCTTTCCCAATGTAAATTACTCTTTACAACCTATTTGCTTTGGACAGAAGGTTGACAAGTTCCTTCATACCAACACCAGTGCTATTCCAAATTTCATTAATCAACTGTATAAGATTGTTGTTGCTTACAGGGCAAATTGGTCTCAAATAAACACTATTGAACTTGACTTTGAGAAGATTTATACCTTGAATGCAGGAGACCCAATATATGATGATAGGGAATCTCCAAACAGAGTAGTTATAGGTTATGCTACAGGTAACGATTGGGAAGTTTATGCAGACTTTATCAAGAAAATTAAAAATGAAATATGTATTCCACTTGGTATGAAATTGAGAGTCAATATGTATGCCATGACAGGGGATTGGAATCCCTATTATTATGGTTGGCATGATTACAAAACATTAGCTTCACGAAATGACAATAATGGCAATCAAGCTATTGATGAGTTCGCTCTAATGACATATGACTTCTCTTGGGCAGGATCAGCACCTGGACCAAGTACACCACAGGGATGGTTGGAACAAGTTTTACTTCATGTTCAGGACTCCTTGCCAGAGCATAAGACATGGGTGGGTAATGCAGGGTATGGCAGAAGGTGGGGATTAGATAACAAGCAACGTGGCAGTGTGGTTACATTCAACCAGATCACCATGTGGCAAAATGGAATGTATGTTCATAACCATAATGGATCAGATGATGGTAATCCAGACCAATGGGTTTGGCATAATCAAGATTGGTTACCTTTCACTAGTTTCAATGATCCTAAATCTGGATACCAGCAAACTTATCTACACTTATATGATAAGTTCAAAGTGTTCTTCTCAGATACTATCAAGGATACAGTAAACAAAACGACCTTTGGAGGATTTGATCTTATAACTAGTTATTTCAAGAGTCAGCAACCTGAGATAACAGGGTTACAATCGGTTGTGAACAACCCAGTGACATCAGGTAACACCAGTGGTCAATATCTCACAGGAGGAGAAAGTTCTGCAGGATTCTTCTTTCCAGGAGCTTATCGTGCAAACCGTGCTAGATATCAATATGATGAGAATGTGGAAGCTTGTGTTGCAGTCCCTGATGATACTGGAGTGGATGGTAAGATAGCTTACAGCTTTAACATGAGCAATATAGGTAGTTATAAGCTGATAGCATTAGTCCATTTTAACACGTTAGACAACAATGTTATTAATGCCAGACTAAATGGAGTTAACATTACTATTGGTGGAAGTAACCTTCCTGATTGGTTCCCATTTTATGTTGACAAATCAGTGTGGATCGATGTTGGAACATTCGATTTTCAGACATCAAATACAATTGAGGTTGTAGCCAGCAAAGGTTATATTTGGGGATTCATTGTCTGTGAAACTTTTGAGCAAAAGTTCCTTGGTGGACAATCAGGATTCAACAGCAATTTGCAACCTTTCTACAAGAGGGATATCCAAGGCAAGCCAGTGCAAGCTAATATGCCACAGGAGATGACTGTCACAGGAGAGATTCTCAGGAGACCACCAAGACCTGCAATAATCTTTGAAGACAACTTTATCCACATGTTGAGCCGAGAGTTACCAGGATATAATATCACCAATTTAGCTTATTATATGACAACCCAAGAGTATTGGGAATCAGGTGAAATCATGCGTTGGCACGAAGGAGATCAAGCCTATGCTTGTACAGGCTCTCAAGGGTTCCAAATGGTGGGATTCACTGATGGTAGCTGGAATCTACAGGAAGATGGTAGCATACAATCTAGTGCAAATGTTGGAACCTCTAATCAGCTTGTACTGTACAAGAAATTCAGTGCAAACATGACAATAAGAGCTGATGTTAATGTCATTGGAACTTTCCCTAAAGTTGGGATAAGAATGTTAGCAAACAGAGAGGGTGATAGCAATGAAGGATATTTAGCTTTGCTTGATTATCAGAAGAATAAGGTTGTCCTAGGATATGAGAATGGTATCGGCAATTTCACAGAACTAGCTTCAGAATGGATGTCTTCATCATTGGAGGGATTGAAAGGTAGCACTGTTTCAATGTATGCTACAATTCTTGATGGTAAGGTTTATGTCCGAGTAGGAGATAACACTTATATTAATGGATTCCTCCTGTCCAATATGCCCACGAGTGGAGCTTATGGTGTTTATGTATCGGAAGGTACAGTAAATCTAACCATGTTCAATGTGTCAACTATTGACAGATATGAGCCATTAGAGAAGATGGAGGTAGAAGTCGACGGACAGGTTTATGCCTATGGAGAAGTAGACAGAGGATTGTTGTATGACGATTATGGATATTTGATATATTCAGGACTTGATATTGATGAAGGTGAAAGTGCTTCCCTAGATTTTGAGACAGATTACACCAACACACCATTAGCAAGGATTCCATCATGGGTTGGAGACAAACAAGTCAAGGTGAAAATGGTGGATGCAGGAATTTGGTTCAGAAATCTTTATATAGGAGACTCAGAAGGATATTCAGTGGCATATAATAGTGATTATATAGGGTTTGTGCAGACATCTGAACTGATAAACCAATATAAATGTAAAGGGGTGGCTATGTGGGATATTGGTCAAGAAGACCCATTAGTTTACACATATCTACCTAACTAAATTACTAACCTAGGAGGGTTATCTTGGAAGATGAGAATAAACAATGGTACAATAACAAAGAACTTTTTGAGCAGATAATTGGTCTACAACAAGAGATGAGAGAGACTAGAACTATTATCAAGAAGTACAATAGTCTTTATGACAAAGTTAATGATTCCACCAGAAGGATCGATCAAATAGAATCAAGGAAAAAAGCAAATAAGGAATTCAGCGAGGGTATAATACAGTGGGGAGGTTGGTTGTTTGGTTTGATCACTCTTGTAGTTCTGTTACTTAGTTTAATCAATTAAGGAGGTGAGATTATGAAGGAGAAACTTAATAAAATTAACAACAAATGGATCAGACTTTCAGTTTTTATCATTGTAGCAATTAATTCAGCATTCATGATGATTGGTGATCCTATACTACCATTTGAGAATGAGGAAATAGTTGCAGGGTTATCCGTTTTTGCCATGGTTCTGAGCGAGTTATGGAATCATTGGAAGAACAACAGTTATACTCAGAAAGCAAAAGAGGGAGACAAAATATCACAGAAGGATGATAAATAATGGGATATAAAATTGAGAAAGATTTAATATCAGGATTGTCTAATATAGGCTTGACCGCTACTAAAATAGTAGTGGCTCATGAGTCTGGCAATCCCAATAATACAGGTTCCAATTCATTGAACAATGAGATTAATTATATGAAGGGTAACTGGCAAAATGCTTTTGTATCACATTGGGTAGGTAGTGGAGGTAGGATTGTTCAAATAGCACCTGTAGGAAAAGTTCAATATGGTGCTGGGAGCAAAGCCAATCCTATCACTTATGCCCATGTAGAAATGGCAAGAACGGACAATAGAGAGACATTCGATAAGGACTATGAAGCTTATGTGAGGCTACTGAATAAACTTGCTAAAGATGCAGGAATCCCAGTAGAAGTTGATACAAGTAAAGACAAGGGGATCAAATCTCACCTTTGGGTTAATAAGAATCTTGGTGGTACAACCCATGTTGATCCATATGGTTATCTTCAAAATTTTGGAGTATCCAAGGAGCAATTCAAGAAGGATGTAGAGAGAGGTGGAGTATTCAAACAACCCACTACACCCCAAGTAGACAAGAATACTGCCACTATTAAGGATTCAGCAGAGACCTATGCTACTGGAGAGAAAATATCCGAATGGGTAAAGGGTAATTCTTATACTATCCTACAGGAGGAGAGTGACAAGGTTCTGTTTGAAGATATTTATTCTTGGGTACGTACTAGTGATATTGAAGGATATCATGAACCTAACGAGCCTGCAGATGTCAACAAAGGTGAGAAGGTAACGTTGCTAAGATCAGCCAAGGAATATTCCACAGGAGAAATTATTGATGATCGGTACAAAAATAAAACTTATACCGTGCAGCAGATCAAGTCAGACAAAGTTCTTCTCAGGGAACTATATTCATGGGTTGATAAATCAGACATCAAGGAGTATGGAGGTAGCTCCCAGAAACCTACTTCAAGCCCAACTATCAGTGGCAAAGTAGTCCTGAAGTATTCTTCTGACACTTATGCTACAGGTGAGAATATCCCAGTCAATTTCAAAGGTAAAACTTACACCATCCAACAGGACAAGGATGACCGAGTACTATTGAAAGAACTATTCAGTTGGGTGAGAAAAACAGACATCTCTCCTGTACAGATAAGCACACCGAAGGCTGATTTTAAGGTTGGTAACAAAGCTACAATCAAGGATTCAGCTGAGAGATATTCAACTGGTGAAAATATCCCATCAAGATTCAAGGGACAAACTTACACCATCCAGCAAGTTGAATCTAACAAAGTACTATTGAAAGAATTGTATTCTTGGGTACGTAAAAGTGACTTAAGATAGGGTTAAACTCCACCTAAATTAACTATAGTAAGGTAAATACAGAAAAGTAGTCTTATATACCAGTTGTTGGTGAGGCAGGATGGCAAGAGCATTCTAGTACTCTAAAGAGGCATCATTCCAAGTGGATGATGTCTCTTTCTATGTCTGAGACCAATTAATTCCCTCCTGTACAGATATACGTACCTAACTCCACCAAAAGTACTTAACTTTCACCAAAGTACTTAACTTTTAAAGCAGATAAGTACGGAAAATATTCATACATAACAGTAGTTACAGCAATTTAGGTACTTAAGTACTTAACTATTTTAATAGGGAGAGTAAAAATAAGATTAAAATTAAAATTTTTTATAGCCTTAGAGGGAAATGCGAAAAGTTAAGATACTTCGGTACTTAAATTGCTGTAACATGCGTGGTTGATGGGTATTCTGGTGGTACTTAACTTCCCCAGAGTTAAGTACTTAATATAGTTGGTGTGATATTTGTTGATATATTGCGATATCTGTAGGTAAATGGGTGGATATCCCAACAATATATTCCAAACACAACTAAACCAACCAATATCAGGATTGCGTATACTATTGATAAGGTGCATACTGTGGTTATAGCTTCCACAGGAGGCAAACGAATTAATTTGCGATTGTTGGAATGTTACTTGTTGTATTGGGATAGACTACTTTTATAGGAGATGATTGGTATGATGAAAGCTGAGAACCTTGCAAGAGAATTTGCATTCAAGAATTTGAGCAACCAAGAATTTGATGAGATGGTTAGCAAGTTACAAGAATTTTCCGTTGACTACAAATTTAATTTGCAAGTTAGCAAGAGTGAAAGACAGATATTGGTAAATGGAGTCCACTTCATTAATAGGAACATAGTTGGCTACATAAACATGATAATAAAATAATTGGCATTAATTTGTTAAAAAGTATGCGAAACCGATACAGATCAGACATACTAGGTTTATCGGTTCGAACAGAGCCTATGAACAACAAATTATAAGGAGATGATTGGTTATGAAGAAGAATGAAGGATTTAGCGAGAACAGAACATTTGGTGTTGAGATTGAGTTTTTC
>Ga0209414_1001508_pt1 | contig 10994 bp, 11 predicted proteins | sample LakVidmifraction_4_FD_181154 | JGI IMG/M metagenome (GOLD analysis project Ga0209414, IMG submission 181154) | Hypersaline microbial communities from Lake Vida, Antarctica - Brine Hole Two &gt;0.2 micron (SPAdes) (version 2) | ecosystem: Environmental > Aquatic > Non-marine Saline and Alkaline >... | reverse complement strand
CGGGCTCGACGCGTCGTTCTATGTCTTCACCCTGCCGGTGCTGCGTTCGTTCGTCGGTTACTACCTGGCGATCATGATCGTGTCCACCCTGCTCGCGGCGTTCGTGCACCTGCTCTACGGCGGCATCGCGGGTGGCAGCCGAAAGTTTGTCGCATCGGGCGGAGCTCGCATTCACCTGGCTGTCATGGGCCTGCTCGTGATGCTAGGAATCGCCACGAACTACTGGCTAGACCGCTATGGGCTGGTCAACCAGCAGGGCGAGCGCTTCTACGGCGCCTCGTATACGGACGTCAACGCGATCCTCCCCGCCCGCGGCATCCTCGCGGGTATCGCGATCCTGGTGGGGCTCGCGTTCCTGGTCGTGATCTGGCAGGGCGACTGGCGCATCCCTGCCCTGGGGGTGGGTTTGATGGTACTCAGCTCGATCGTCGTGGGGTGGGCCTACCCTGCCGTCGTGCAGCGCTTCCAAGTAGAGCCGAACGCGCAGGAACTCGAGGCGAAGTATATTCAGCGCAACATTGACGCGACGCGGTTCGCATACGGACTCGACGACATCGAGGTCTCACAGTATGACGCGAAGACCGAGGCGGGGGCCGATGCCCTGCGCGCCGACGCGGAGACCACCACGCAGATTCGCTTGCTTGACCCCGCCGTCGTGTCGCCTGCCTTCCAGCAACTCGAGCAGAACAAGCAGTATTACGACTTCGCCAGCACCCTAGATGTCGATCGCTACGACATCAATGGCGAGTCGCGCTATACGGTGATCGCGGTGCGGGAACTCAATCTTGGCGGACTCGGTAACGAGAACCGCAACTGGGTCAACGACACCACCGTGTTCACGCACGGGTTCGGCGTCGTTGCCGCGTACGGCAACAAAACTCAGCCGGACGGACAGCCAGACTTCTATGAGGGGGGCATCCCATCGGTGGGTGAGTTCGGCGACTACGAGCCGCGCATCTACTTCGGTGAGAAGAACCCGGCTTATTCCATCGTCGGCGCGCCCAAGGGAACCGCTCCATGGGAGCTGGACTACCCGGCGGACACCGCCGGCACCGCGCAGGGCAACCAGGTCAACACCACGTACACGGGCGACGGCGGCCCCAGCATCGGTAGCACGTTCGCCAAGCTTATGTATGCGATCAAGTTTGGCGAAGAGCAGATCGTCTTCTCCGACCGCGTGACGCCGGAATCGCAGATTCTTTACTACCGGGAGCCGCTTGAGCGCGTCGCGCGCGTGGCGCCGTACCTCGAGCTCGACTCCGACGTGTACCCCGCTGTGGTGGATGGCCGGGTGGTGTGGGTCGTCGACGGGTACACCACGACGACTCAGTACCCGTACTCCGGGTCGCTCGAGTCCCCGAGCTTGTTCGCGGGCTCGGAGGATCGGCTGACGCCGGCGCGCCTGAATTACATGCGCAACTCGGTCAAGGCCACCGTGGACGCGTACGACGGTCACGTCACGCTTTACGCATGGGATCCCGAGGACCCGATCATCAAGACGTGGGAAAACGTGTTCCCCAACGATCTCAAGCCGATGTCCGACATTTCTTCGGAGCTCATGAGCCACCTGCGCTACCCGCAGGACTTGTTTACGGTGCAGCGCTACCAGCTCACGAGTTATCACGTCAAGGATGCTTCGGCGTTCTATTCTGGTCAGGACTTCTGGCGCAACCCATCCGACCCCAGGCCTGGTGGCAGTGGCCCACAGCCGCCGTACTACCTGACGTTGCAGATGCCGGGACAGAAAGAGCCATCGTTCTCGCTGACGAGCTCGTTCATCCCCGGTGGTAACTCGGACAGAAGCGTGCTGACCGGTTATCTGGCGGTGGACTCGGAGACCGGCGATGCCGCTGGGCAGGTCGCGCCTGGCTACGGCCAGTTGCGTTTGCTTGAGCTGCCACGCGATACGACCATCCCAGGTCCCGGGCGGGTCCAGAACAACTTCAACTCGAGCTCGGAAGCGCAGACCACGTTGAACCTGCTGAGGCAGGGTGAGACCGAGATCATCAACGGCAACCTGCTGACGCTGCCGGTGGGTGGCGGCCTGCTGTACGTACAACCGGTTTACGTCCAGTCGAGTGGCGGCACGCAGGTGCCGCTGTTGCGAAAGGTGTTCGTGGCCTTTGGTGACGAGGTTGGCTTCGCCGACACTCTTCAGGGAGCACTCGACCAGGTATTTGGTAAGGGCGCGGCGGTGACCACGGACCCGGAAACGGGTGAGCCGGTTGTTACTGAACCCGACACGACCGATCCGGACGCCTCCGATCCCGACGCCACACCTGACACGGGTAATCCGGCCAGCGCGGATGAGAGCGCGCTCCGCAGTGCCCTTTCCAAGGCGCAGCAGGCGATTGAGGACGGTCAGATCGCGCTCAAGACGGGCGACTTTGGGGCCTACGGCGACGCGCAGCAGGCGCTATCAAGCGCGTTGCAGGACGCTATCGCCGCTGAACGTCGCATCCAGGATGCCAGCGGGGGTCCGATCGAAGAGGTGCCCGCACCGGGTGTGAGTCCCGCTCCAGCGGCGAGTCCCACGGCTAGCGCGGATGCCACAGCAGATGCCTCTGCGTAGGACTCCAACGGACGCCCGTCAGTAACCTGCCGGGTGAGATGGCGGCACGTAAATGAGGGGCCCAGCGAGCGAATGCTCACTGGGCCCCTCATGCGTATGTCTTTCGCGAAGGTGGAACCGCGCTCGCGCGCCTCAGTCCTCCAGGTGGCGGGCGGTCACTCGCCGGATGATGACCGTAAGAAAGACCCACGAGACGATCGTGGCGATCGTCGCGAGATACGTCAACGGGACGGACGCGTCGAGCGCGTCCAGGTTCGTGAGTTCCCCAGTCTGGAAGTCAACGGCGAATATTGAGGTGAGCGAAGCGGCGATCGACGCAAGCCATACGAGGCACCACGGGATCCACCATCCCAGCAGCACATCCATGCCTACCTTGCGGTGCGCGATGGCCCTCATTCCGAGCAGGGGCAGGACGAAGTTGGCCAATGGCACAAACCAGCCCCACCACTCGACGTGAGGCGGGCCGCCGGCCTTGATGCCGAGCTTCGCGAGGTTCGAGCGAATCCGTGACATCCACAGGGCGAGCAAGACAAAGGAACCTAAACCGACGGCGAAGGAAAGCACCTGGAGTAGTGTCGTGGCCACGTTGACCGACGTACCCCCGGAATCGAGTGCGGCCTTGGCGCTGTTGACGGTGCTCTGCGCAGTCAACGCGCTACCCAGCTGGACTAACGTGTACACCCCAGTGGTGATGAGGGCGAGCATGGCGAGAGTTGTGGGTCTTTCGGGCGTCCAACCGGCTGGCGCAAAGCCCCCCGGCGGGGGTACTTGTCCCGGCATCGGCGGCGGGGGAGGAGGGGTAGGTGCGCCCGCATTCGGTGCGACTTGTGCGCCTTGTTGAGAAGGCCTCGTGGCGAATGGGTCATCGTTCGTAGGAGTACTCATGCGCACGACTCTAACGGCTGAAACGCGGCTATCGCAGGTCAAGGAGCAACGATTAGGTCAGCGCACCTGCGCCATGTACAGTTATGGCTTACCGACGCGGGGTGGAGCAGCTCGGTAGCTCGCCGGGCTCATAACCCGGAGGTCACAGGTTCAAATCCTGTCCCCGCTACTTTTCGAGAAGTGAATTCTCGCTAAGAAACCCCCCTCCCTCGGGAGGGGGGTTTCTTAGTTAGCGGCATAAATGTGTGTCTAGCTACGGCGTGCCCGGAGTGTCGTTTCGAGCATTCTGCGCTTGAATTCGTGCACGTTTCCTGCGAGAAACGTGCGGGCTTTCGAGCGCGGGGAGCCCGGTGTCGTCGTAACGGTCGAGTGACGCATTCAACCATGAGATGAGCCCGTACCTACGCTCCTGACGGCACTCCGGGCATCTCGACAGTTGTCGGATCGCCAACCCTGCGGGCCCAACGCGCCGCACCAATCGCGGTCGACGCGGGCACATGAGCGTGACTTCGGAGTCCGCACAGCACCCCAGGGCTGTTCACTTCCTGTTCCAGCCGCGGCTTCCATGGCATCACTCGCCACCAGAAACACCTCGGGACTTGCTCAGTAACCCTCCCGGCAGGCACACATTCTTGCCGCGCGCCACGCGTCTGCGTTGTAGTGGCGTGTGGCGAGCGGCTTCCCGCGGGACGTAAGTCCCTCGTGATTAGCCGCATGCGTGGCTAGCGTCAATGGTGCCCCTTCACTCCACCTCAATGTTGACGGAAGTCTGCTGTGACTACGTTTTTGTACCTCTCCCTCATCCCTCAGGCGCTCATTGCCTCGATGCTGCCACCCGATGACTTTGGACTGTATTTCTCCGTCGGAAGTGCGAAGCGGTCACGCGGCCAGGCGATCTTCTTTTCCGTGGATAGGGACCAGTTGGACGACGCCGACTTTCCGCTCGACGACCTCGACGCGCGGTGCGTCCCGCATCCCGACGGCGGTCCCAAGCGCTCCCTGTATCTCAGCATCGGGCGCTCGAGAAGGTGCCGCTGACGGCGCTCAACGCCCTGCACCTTGTCGCTAACGATGGCCGGGTGCTGACTTTGCCACCCGCTACCTTTGCTCCAGATGGCGAGGATCGGGCACACCTTTACCAGGAGTTCTGCCCCGTCCAGCCGCCTGGTTGTCCCGGGTGGCGTCGACGCTGTGCAGTCGCTCAGCCTCATGGACTTGATGACCCGCTTTGAGGTAGTCCTGGTCAACCCCAAGGTGATCGTCGGGATGTTCGTGGACGCGATGCTCGCGTTCGTGTTCTTCGGCCTCACCATGAAGGCCGTGGGCCGAGCCGCGGGCCTGATGGTGGACGAGGTGAGGCGCCAGTTCCGAGAGATCCCGGGGATCATGGCCGGAACGACGGATCCCGACTATGCGCGGTGCGTCGAAATTTCCACGCGCGCGGCTCAGCGGGAAACGAGGAGGGCCACCACGGGGGCAAGGGCTCCGAGGCCCACATGGCCGCCGTCATCGGTGACACCGTCGGCGACCCGTTCAAGGACACATCGGGGCCGAGCCTCAACATCCTGGTGAAGCTCATGAGTATGGAGGCGATAGTCATCGCGGGAGTGACGGTTTTGATTCACCTGGCCTAGGAATCGTCATGGGTCAGGGGTGGCGTTCTCGAGCGCGGAAAGTCCACCAAGACAGCCGCGCTGTTGCGTGCCAGTACGCTGAATCCGTGACAACTCCGATGGCATCCAGCTGATGGCTACTGCACGGCGCATCGGCGTGGTGGCCGCAACCGGCATCGGCGTCGGGTCGATGCTCGGCGCGGGAGTTTTCTCCGACATGTGGGGGACGGTGCTCGCCGCGGGAAGTTGGTACTTGGCGGCCATTGGCCTGGCTGCGCTTGTCGCGCTCGCGAACGCGCTATCTACGGCACAACTGGCCAGCAGATACCCACTCGCAGGCGGCGCGTACGCATACGGGCGGGCGGAACTAGGTCCGCTCGCGGGTCACGTCGCCGGCGCGGCGTTCCTGGTGGGCAAGACCGCATCCGTGGCTGTCGGGGCTCTCGTGCTCGGCGCGTATGTGCTCCCTGGCCACGCGCAAGCGATTGCGACTGCTGCGGTGGTGCTCGCGTGGGCACTCAACGCGCGCGGCATCACCAAGACCGCCGTGGGAGCGACGGTGATCGCAATCGTGGTCACCGCGGCGCTCGTCGGAATAGTGATTGCGGCGGCCGCGGGTGACGGTGAGGTCCCGCCGGCGCTACGCGCGGTTCAGGACTCCACGCCTGCGATGGCTGTGCTCTTAGCCGCGGCATCGGCATTCTTCGCGTTCGCCGGCTACGCGCGTATCGCGACGCTGGGAGAGGAGGTGCGTGCGCCCACGCGCACCATCCCGAGGGCCATCCTGCTGGCGTTGGGAATCGTGGTGACGCTTTATCTGGCGATCGCTTGGGCGCTTGCCACCTTAGTTGGCGCCGATGCTGTGGGCGGGGTGCGTACCCCCGGATCGGTGAGGTCCGAGCACGCTGACACGCTTGCGGGGCCAATCGAACAACTCGCGGCGGTCGGCCACGTGCCACTTGCGGTGGTGACCGTCGCGGCGGTACTCGCGATCTTTGGGGCGATGCTCGCGGTGATGGCTGGTGCGGGCCGCACGGCGATGGCGATGGCGCGCGAACGCGACCTGCCGCCCGCGTTGGCGGTCCAGGGGTCCTCAGGGGCTCCGTGGCGCGCCGAGCTCGTGGTGGCGCTCCTCGCAGTCTTGCTGGTGTTCTCCAGCGGGACCAATCTGCTGTTGGTGTCGGTTGCGACCGTACTGACGTACTACGCGATCGCTAACCTGGCCGCGATACGCCAGCGCCGCGCGGGCCGAACAGCCGGGCTGCGTGTCCCCGTGGCGGTCTCCATGTTCGGTCTGCTGGCGTCGCTGACCCTGGTTGCGGTGTCGCTGCCGGTAGGCTCCGGGTCGCTGGCGTCCGCGCTCGTGGTTGTGGCGCTGGTCATCGGGTGGCCGTTCCTCAGCTGGGCTGCACGCTCGCGGTGGAGGCACTAACCAAATGCCTCGAGGCGACAAGCCGTCGAGGACGCGCCCCGGAATGTAGGGCGTGGACGCGGCGTTTGATCGAGTGAGGGACCGAGCACCGTTCAGGTGCGTAAGGGCCACATACCGACGGAGGAAACATGAAGGCGATTTGGAACAACACGGTCATTGCTGAGTCGGACCACACCGAGATGGTCGAGGGCAACCACTACTTTCCCAAGGACTCGGTGAAGACCGAGTATTTCCAGGACTCCGCCATGGAAAGTGCGTGCCCTTGGAAGGGTTCAGCCGCGTACTACGACGTAGTCGTGGACGGCCAGACGAACAAGGACGCCGCGTGGCACTATGACGAGCCCAAGCCGCGCGCGGAGAACATCCGCGGTCACGTCGCGTTCTGGCGCAGCGTCACCATCGAGGAGTAGCAGTACACCGCCGCAGGGCTGACCTCCCTACAACGTTGGGGGGTCAGCCTGCTGGCTTTAGAACGCGCCGGCAAGTGCCCACCCGAGTGCCGCGCCAAGGAGCCCGGCAGCGCACGTCGCGCCCAAGTAGCCGGTAGCGACTCCGGGCCTTCCGGCGCGCGAGAGCACCACGGCATCGACCGCGAGGGACGAGAACGTGGTGAGCCCACCGGCGAACCCACCGCCGACTATCAGCATCAGTGCGTCGGGATGCGGTGAAGTAATTGCGGCGTGAGCGATCGCGCCGAGGAGGATGCTGCCGAGCACGTTCGCCGCAAACGTGGGCCACGGATACTTCCACTCTCTGTTGATTTTGGTCAACAGGAACCGGAGTAGGGCTCCCACGCCGCACGCGAGCGTTGCCAGAGAGAACACGAGCGGACTCATGACCGCCGTCCGTCCGCGCTCGGATTCGCGTGGCCTGTGGTGGGGCTTCGCTCGTCCTCAGGTTCATTCGCAAGGTTCTCCACGAGCTCGGTGGTGCGTGCGCCGTGGGCGCCGATAGCCCAGCCCCACGCCGCTGCGCCAAAGGCCAGGATGAGGTTCGCCGCGAGAACACCTGCCGCAAGCCCAGAGCCGGTCTCCGCGGTCCAGTGCAGCGTCGCGATCGCCGAGAACGTGGTGAATCCTCCCAGGAGACCGGGTCCTACCAGCGGGAAGAACGGGTGGCCCCCCCGAGCCTCGCTGTGCGCCGCGACGACGCCAAGCACGAACGAGCCGACCACATTAATGACGATCACGTCCCACGGAATGCCGTAGGTACCAGCGGGGAAGGCGGCATCAAGTCCGATCCGGAGGGCGCCGCCGATCATCCCACCAACAAACACCTGGAGTGGGTGGGGGAGCCTCATGCTCGTTCGGCGAGCCACTTATCGGCTGCGGCGAGCTCTGCGACGAACCCTTGTTCCATGGTCTGCGAGATGGCGCGCTCGATGATCGCGCCGATGAGCGGGACCGAAACCGAGATGTCGCCAGTGGCGATGAAATCCACGGTGCCGTCGCCCGGCGTCAGGCCAATGGCCCCCGCGACGTGTCCGGGGGCGCCCGCGATCTCCATAGCGAAGGTGCCCACGCGGTCGACCTGTTGCGGGTGCGGCGGCTCCCAGGCCTCGGTGTATTTCACTTTGAGTTCCTTGCCGATGAAGCTACGCAGTTCCGCGGGTATCGAGGACGACGGCACCGTGCGTCGAATGAGCACCGTGAACGCGGATGTGGGTTCACCGTCGACGAGGATGTCCTGCGCGGCCGCACCGGAGGCGTTCGCGCGAACAGCAGCGAACTCTTCGTCTGCGAGCATCGCGATAACGCGATCGAGCGTGGTTTGGAACGTGTGCTGGTGAATGATCTTCATTGCCGACCTCCAATGTCTCATTAGGCTACCGCGCCACCGCCTGACCTTTAGGCTAGGGACGTGGCAACTTTGCGCGAGACCGCCGAGCGATTCGGACCTCTCACCGATGCTGAGGCGGATTGGTTGGCCTTGCTGACAGCGGATTGGCAGATTATTGCCGACCTGGCTTTCGCGGATCTGGTGATGTGGCGCGAGGTTCCGGACGGTTTCGTGGCCGTCGCGCAATGCCGGCCTTCCACTGGCCCGACTGTGCACCAGGACGACGTGGTGGGCATTATGGCTCGCCCCACCCGCGCCGCGCACTTGCGCCGCGCACTTGACGAAGGCGTGATGGTGGCGTCACGCGAGCCGCGCTGGGATGAGACCTACGCCGTTCGGGAGGACGCACTACCCGTCGTGATGAACGGCCGCGCGGTGGCCGTGCTCACGCGCGAAGTATCGCAGGTGGTCTCGCGGTCCTCCTCGCGCTTAGAGCTCAACTACAAGGGCGCCTCGGACGATCTCTTGCGAATGATCACGCGGGGCGAGTTTCCCGTCCACACCTCGGTGACCGGTCCCAAGCGCGGCGCTCCTCGCGTGGGCGACGGCGTGTTACGCCTGGACTCGGTGGGGCACGTGACTTACGCCTCTCCGAATGCGTTGTCTTGCTTTCACAGGCTCGGGGTACACGGCCCGCTAGTCAACAAGTCGTTGCCTCGCGTTACCAGCGAACTAGTGACCGATCACGGGCTCATCGACGAGACCCTGGCGATGGTGGTGATGGGACGCGCCGCGTGGCGCACCGATCTCGAGGTCAAGGGCGCGTGTCTGTCGCTGCGCGCGATTCCGGTGATGGAAGACGGGGAGAGGTCCGGCGCGGTGTTGCTATGTCGCGACGTAAGCGAACTGCGCCGGCGCGAACGGGAGCTGATCACCAAGGACGCGACGATTCGCGAGATACACCACCGGGTCAAGAACAATCTGCAGACGGTCGCAGCACTGCTACGCCTTCAGAGCAGGCGCGTCGAGGCTCCCGAGGCCAAGGAGGCGCTTGCCGAGGCCATGCGGCGCGTCTCTACGATCGCGCTCGTGCATGAGACGCTGTCCGGGACCCTTGACGAACTGGTGAACTTCGACGACCTCGCGGGGCGCTCCATGAGGATGTCAGCGGAGGTGGCATCGCCCGGCGTTCAGGTCAAAATTGTCCGCGAGGGCGACTTTGGACTGATTCCCGCCCAGTTCGCATCCTCGCTCGCGCTGGTCATCACCGAGTTGGTCACGAACGCTGTCGAACACGGCTTCGTGGGACGCGAGCACGGCACGATCACGGTCACGGCGCGTCGCGACAAGGATGAGTTAGACGTCCTCATCGCCGACGACGGCGTGGGCCTGTCCGCCAAGCCCACCGGGCTCGGCTCGCAGATCGTGACCACGCTGGTCGAGAACGAGCTCGGTGGGTCGCTCAGCTGGAAGCGCGTCGAGGGTGGTAGCGAAGTTCACATCCACGTACAGGTGAGCGAACGCTAGGCCACCAGTGCCACGCGGGGTCACGCTATTGGTGCGTGAGAGGTGCGTTACTACTTGGCTGCGCGACGCGCACGAGCGGCACGGCGCTTGAGCGAGCGACGTTCGTCTTCAGACAGCCCACCCCAAACACCGGAGTCCTGGTTGTGCTCCATGGCCCATTGCAGGCATGTTTCACGAACCGTGCAGATGTTGCACACAGTCTTGGCTTTTTCGATCTGTACCAATGCAGGGCCAGTGTTACCGACGGGGAAAAACAGTTCCGGGTCGTCAACATCGAGGCAAGCAGCGCGGTCGCGCCAGTCCATGGGATCTCCTTGGGGCAATACGGCGCAACGAATTGGACACGAGAATGTGGGATATCGCCGCGGCCGTTGCGGATTGACCCTTTAAGGGTCTCATGGTTACGAACAGGTGACAAGAGTAAGACGATGAGTCGTCGCTCACAATTGGTGGCGGTAGTTTGGAGAGCATGAACAATATCAGCCCGGCACGCGCGCGCTTCCTTGAGATAATCGCGGTCGTTGGACTAGTTTTTGAGGCGCTCGCGCTGGTGTTCGCGGCGGTGGCTTATGGCATCTACGCGGCGTCTGGTGGTGTCCAGGACGTGGGTTTCGTGATCTCGGTTGGGATATTTTGCCTCCTCTTGGCTGCGGGGGTTGGCCTCGGCGCGCGCGGGATGTGGAAGTCGCGGCGCTGGTCCAGGTCCATTGCGCTCACGTGGCAGGTCTTCCAAGCGGGGCTCGGACTCGCGGTGCTGGGGACTAGGCCGACGGTCGGCATCGTCCTCATTGTGGTGGCATTGGCGGTGGCCGCTTGTGTCATGGTGCGCGCGGGAGCGGACGGCGCGACAGCGGGCACGGATGTTAACCAGGACTGACGGGTGAGAGACGAGCGGGCTGCGCCACCGGGAGTTGCGCAGCGCACGCTCCTAAGTCGTCGATGATGACAACGCGACCCGCGCTAGCCCCCGCGTCAGTCAAACCCACATGGGCGATCCCGCACGCGTCGCGGATGCTGCGTTGCGTCGGTTGCAACAAGATGATCGTGCCGCGTGGCCGAGGCGATCCAGGAAAGGTCACGAGGTCGTCGCGTACGGTGACGGCGGTCCAGCTCGCGCCGCCGTCCGTGGAGCCGCCGTCCGTGGAGCCCCCGTCCGTGGAGCCCCCGTCCGTGGAGCCCCCGTCCA
>Ga0209414_1001507_pt1 | contig 10995 bp, 5 predicted proteins | sample LakVidmifraction_4_FD_181154 | JGI IMG/M metagenome (GOLD analysis project Ga0209414, IMG submission 181154) | Hypersaline microbial communities from Lake Vida, Antarctica - Brine Hole Two &gt;0.2 micron (SPAdes) (version 2) | ecosystem: Environmental > Aquatic > Non-marine Saline and Alkaline >... | reverse complement strand
CTGAAGTCCACTAAAAGCGGGCTTGAGATCCTCTCTGGTGAGGGTGACGACTTGTTTTTGCTCCTTGAGATTATTAATTACTTCAACCACAATCTGCTCATATTTCCAGTACTTATGTAGATACAAAAAACCATCTTCAGTAATCACAATGTGCTTTACAATATCTGAAGCTTCCTGCTCACACACAACAGTTTTAACACACCCTTTTATTTTGTTCATCCATCTGTCAAAGTCGGGAAACTTAAGATTAGGTAGGTTTTCCGGGATACCTGTTTCATCTTCGATAAGATCATGAATACTGCACCCGGCAATACTATGCAGATCCATACATGTATGTTTGGAATTCGTTGACTTGCTAAGAAAGAGAACGGCCAGCCAAAGATATTTTGAATCTTCAGAACATCCCTCGAGTTTCATGATAAAATCTGCAAAAATCACATTGATTTTATCCAACAACTCAAGCTCTTTAGCAACTCTTATTATATTGTCTATCTGAAATTCAGCCATTCAATTATATCCTTTTCAACTTTATCAAAAAATATACCATTTGATTTTCCAGCCTGCATACCGCGAACAAATGTATAAAATACTCCGCCAAAATGTTTGTCATACGAATACTCATTACCAAGCCTCTGCTTCAGATAAGAATTCAATGCGTATGTATATACAACATACTGAATATCATATTTTGCATGCTGCATCTCACCTTTAAGCAAATCAGGAACATACAAATCAAACGCGTTACCTAGGTGATTTGTCTTCCAGTCTAAAATGTAAAATTTACCTTTATATTCAAAAACCAAATCAATAAACCCAGTCATGTAACCTGTTAAATCAAGTTGAGACAGAAACTCAATATTTCCACCCATTGCTTTTATTGACTCTGGTGCCCTATTGTGTGTTCCAAAAAGTAAAGAATAGAAAAACTCAAGTTCTGTTTTGCACTTGTTAATATTCAAATCTTTCAAAGCAAAAGAATCATCTCCAACTTGGAACTTGGCATTCATAACATTTTCAATCATCTCGCCAGCTGCTGCAACTCTTTGGAGTTGGATTGCTTCATCATTTCCATATACTCCATAAGCTTTCAGACATTTTATTACCCCAGCTTCAAAACTTTGAGTATTCTCTATGCTCAATTTGCCATTAAAAATATATTCGAAAACCTGATGAATTGCCGTACCTGTATTTGCACCTCTTGGAAATTGAAAGAAACTATAGTCATCTTCTTCAACAACCACAGTTTTACTTTCTTCTATATCTTCCTGCGAATCGATGTCCTTAACAATCAAAGCACTCTTCTTCCAATCAGCAAGCATGGAATAACTAAAAATACCGGACTTCAACTTGGAAACATCCAGTCTGTTAAATACGGCACAATCAAGTTCCCCTTTTTCGCCTTGGTTCAATTCGAAATCTCTGTAGTTATCAGGCAAATCATCCAGCTCCTCATACACTTCAACGCTTAGTCCCTGATTAGTTAAAGACTCCACATCAGGGTACAAAACTCTAAAAGGAGAGTGTTCGGGGTTTGTTCTTGTTGGTGTATAATAATATGTCCAGCACCTATTTGCTGCACGTGTCAGAGCAACATATATCAAACGAAGACTTTCCTGCAAAGTTTCTTCAATATATTTTGGGTTAGCAGTTGGTTTTTCTATATAAATCTTTTTATAAGCATCGTCAGCATCTGTATAAACTCCTGGATATGGTGCACTGGTGTGTACTACGTTCCCACATATAAAAGGTGCAAACACCAAAGGAAACTCTAATCCTTTACTTTTATGAATCGTCATAATATTAACCGCCTCATCATCAATTTCAAGACGTTGTAAAAAGACCTCACTACCATCTGTATCTGATGGCTTATTTTTCTGCATAACAAACCACCGCTCAGTCACATTAGTAGAAGTCTTGAACAGATACTCCTGTCTGTGAATTAACTCAACCAATTGAATAGTATTTGCAACATTTCTGTCACCATTCTTATCTTGCAAAATTCTTGCAATCAAATCAAAATCATTTACCAAAGCAGAGAATGCACTATAAAATCCCTCTTCTTCCCAAATCTGCTTATATGTAATAAACTTGTAATACAAATCAAGAACTGCTTTGTTATCAAGTTCACGCAGCTCTTTAATTGAATAATTAAAAAGCGATGTAATTAACAAAGGTTTAATTGTTCGTTCACTAGGTAAGTTGATTGCATTCAAAAGCAATGCAATTGCATCAGCTTCTTTCGATTCAAATACATTACCACTCTTCTGAACTGAAGCGGCAATCTTAAGCTCCTGCAATGTTGACTTCATAAGAAGAGCCTGCTTGGAAGTATTAACCAGTACAGCAATATCCTGGGCTGCAACCCTGCGTCTCTCCCCGTTTTCCAACTCAAAATAGTAATCCGCGCATGTTAACAACTGAAATATCTTATGAGCAACATCCTTGGCAACGAGTTCCTCCAGATTTGTTTTATTACTTGAGATTTCCACTGCAACGATGCTCAAAAACGATTCTTCAGGAGTGCAAAACCGGCACTTCACCTTATCCCGCCCCTTTGATGGCAAAAATTGAATGTAATCATTTTCTTCAACATAGTATAAAGAATTTCTATTGTTTGGCAACTGAACATCAAAGAACTTATTCACATCATTTATAATGCCGGGTTCTGAACGATAATTTGTCTCTAATGTAAACTGAAAGTCAGCTTCCCTCTTTGCAGACATATACATTTGAATATCTGCACCTCGAAACTTATATATAGATTGCTTTGGATCTCCAATCATATAAAAATACTTTTCAGGTCTATTAAATATCTTGGAGAAAATCTCAAACTGCAGCTTATCTGTATCCTGAAACTCATCAATCAAGGCTGCATCATATAATTTGGCAATCTTATTTGCCAGGTCATCACCAACATTGGAATATAGTGCATTATGCATAAGTTCAAGCATATCATCATATGAGATAATATTCTGACTACGTTTCAATTCAGCAAAGTTGTTTAAAAAGAATACCCTGAAATCCTGTAAAATCTGAATTTTCAAACTATCATAAGCATTTTTATACTGCTCATCGAGTTCAGCGTATCGTTGCAAAAAGGAGTCAACAAAATCAAAGAAGCGACATTCAATATGTTCATTTTGATACTTCTTGTTCAACTTATTACTGATAAAATCCATTGACAACTTTTCAATTGCTTTTGTGGGCGAGGCAGGCCTAGTCCCTACAGCTTCCTCAAAATTTTCAAAGATTCCATCCAGCTTTTCCGAAGAGTAACTTCTTCCATTCAATTTTTTTTCACCAATCAGCTTTGATAAAACATCCCGGGCTTCACTCTTCCCCCTATCATACTCAACCGCAAGCTGATTAAACTCTTTGATAATGCTCGCCTGTAAACCTAGTCCGACTTCTACTAAAGCTTTGCTTGAATCGAGCTTGGAATTTATATCTTCTCCCTCTATACAAAGCTCATGGTTTTTCTTCAACTCCTTTGAAAAATCACAAAGACTCTTGTAGGAAACACAGGCACTAAGAAGCTCAACCTCATCCGAGCTGGCATCATAGAACAGTTTGCGATAATAATTTAGAACAGTCTGCTCAACATAAGAAGAATCGTCATCAACCAAAGTAGCATCAAACAGCACACCTGTTTCAACCGCAAACTCAGAAAGCATCTTGTTGCAAAAACCATGAATGGTAAAAATTGAAGCAACATCCATGGAGGCCACTGCAAGCTTAAGTCGTCTATTAAGCATGGTTGCATCTTTTCCTGCATCCACCAGAACCTTAATAATTTTAGATGGTTCTCCTGCATCATCGTCATCAAAATGTTGCAATGCATCATAAATCAAAGAACGACACCGATCCTTCAACTCTTTGGCAGCAGCTTCAGTAAACGTTACAACAAGAATATTCTCAACTTTTATTCCTTTAAGAATAAGCCAAAAATATATATGTGATATAGAAAAAGTTTTGCCAGTGCCGGCATTTGCCTCAATAAAGTTAATTCCCTTACAAGGCTCTTGTAGTAAATTCAGTGTCTTCATAATGTTTCGTAGATTCTACAAAAACCATCACCTTTTTGCAAAACAAAAAAACATAAGAACTCAAAGAGACTCTGTTTTTCTGGTTGAGACCTTTATAGTGTTCGGCGATAATTACTTGCTGTCATGCAGGTGACTCGCCACTACAGTTTAGTGTTAGTACATCTTATAGTACACTGTAGCGGCGACCGATGGTCGTCGAAAATATAAATTTTCTTGTTTATCACCCATTTTTTATTGGTTTTGGGTCACTGAATACAGCTCCAAAGGAGCGGCAGAATGTAGCCACGGGTGTGAACCCGTGGAAAAACACCCATCCCGAATCAAACCCTGAAAGGGTGACACATTATATGCAAGTGCAAAACGCCAACAACCTAGAAGGTTGAGCTACCCCAAGGTAACGCAACGATCTTCGTTGCAAGTGCAACCTTGGGAACGCTGAGCACTAGCTCTGCATTAATTAAATAGGTTGCGACTTTGTCGCGCCGTAGTCCGGAACGGCGAAGGCGGAAGCAACATCTGAGTTTACCATTTACCATTTACCATTTCCTTTGTTTACCCTTTACCCTTTACCATTTACATTTTTTCTATGTCCTCATTATCATGAAAAGTTGACGAGTGTAAAACTGATTTGTAAGTGGTTGACAAATATGTTTTTAGAAATGTTTAAAATAAAAACAAGACAACGAAGGGCTGTGGTACAAATAAACAATTAACCACAAAAAAAGGAAAAGAAAAATGGTGATTGATAAACCAGTGAACAGATGTTACTATTACAACAATTCGTATGCACACAAATATAATATAGTTTCCAACAAGTTAAAGCTTTATAAGAAAGAGATTTAGCCACGAAAAGGCATAGGGCGCCCGAGCCGCAACCAAAAGAATTAAACGCAAAGGATGAAAAGACGCAGAGAAAAGAAGAGGTAAAATTTCCGCCTGTCTGCGTGCTACGCACAGGCAGGCGCCGGAGCGACGCGGCTACAGCGTTAGTCTTGCAAATTAACGGTTGATTGCAGTTTCATCCTGTAGCCGAGTATGAAGGAAATGGGCTCGGACAGTGTAACGCAACGATCTTTGTTGCAGGTGTAAGACGCCAACAACCTGACTCGTAGCGAAGCTTAAGAGAGGCTGGAACTTGCGACAGCAACGCAGTGGCCTACGTTGAGCTACCTTAAAATCTGCAAATCAGTATTGTATTGCAAGAACGGGATCAGCCTTCGCAGTTCCTGTCTACGGCTTGACAAGGCGATATCCAGCTACTAAGATATAAAGTAACTCTACAAATTATGGTTCTTCGTCATATTTTGTGGGTGATTTATTATTTCTTTGTTCGACTACGTTGTAGTCGTTTATAATAATGATTAATTACCATGCATTTCATACATGGCTATTAATGTTGAACAGCTTCGCTGTTCTAAGACTACGAAGTAGTCAAATCGTAATAGCCCCGTATGCAATGCGGGGTAATTATTATTAAACAACACGACCCTGACTGCGTCCTGCGTAGCTTGAAAAGCGAAGCATGGAAGGGGTCGAATGAAAACAAACTACCCACTCATTTTGAGAAAGAACCCAAATTATGAACTTGAATTATTAGAAGGTTAGTAGCTGGACTCATTATCATGAAAAGTTGACTGGTATAAAGTTGATTTGTAAGTTGTTGACAAATATATTGTTAGAAATGTTTAAAATAATAATCGATCATGAAAAAAAAGGTGCAAACGTAACACGCAGCACGTACAACGTAAAACTAGTTTCTTAAAACATAGAAATTAGAACTTAAAACAAAAAGGCATGACCCACGGAATCCGTGACAGAACCTAAATTAATAAAAGGAAACTATAATGACTGATCTAATAAACTCTCCAATCTTTACTTTGATAGTGGTTCCACTTCTCATTTGCTTGGCACGAATCTTTGATGTTGCCATTGGAACAATAAGAATCATACTGGTATCTAAAGGAATGAAAATACTAGCGCCAGTCCTCGGATTCTTTGAGATATTGATTTGGCTAATTGCTATCGGTCAGGTTATGCAAAATTTAACAAATGTAACGAACTATTTAGCTTATGCATTCGGATTTGCAATTGGAAACTATATCGGAATTATTATTGAAGAGAAATTGGCTATGGGAAAGATTGTATTGCAAGTGATAACCCGTCTTAACGCTTCTGAGCTTATTAACTATTTGAGAAATGATAGTTTTAGCGTTACTGTAGTAGACGCAACTGGATCAACAGGCCCTGTTCAATTGCTGTATACAGTGATTAAAAGATCTCAACTATCTCCAGTAATAGCCCATATTAAAACATTCAATCCCAAGGCATTTTACACAGTCGAAGATATTCGTTTTGCTGCTGGCGGTACATATTCCCCAAATAGTAATAGATGGAAACCTAGACCTTATTCAATGAGAAACAGAAAAAGGAAATAAGCCTCCAATGAAAAAGAGACGTAATAATTTTTTGAGATTGAGTTGTAGCTTTTCAGGGCTAATTATAACAGCTGGTGTAATTGTATCGGTATCTACAATTTTCGGCTTTTTGGGCAAATACTTTTGGATTTTGGATCTGTTTTCTAATTTCAGAGTGCAATACTTAATAAGCCTTACTGTTATTGCTGGAATATTACTGTTCATGCATCATAAGAAAACATCAATCACTTTAATAATCTTTGCACTAATAAATCTAATACTAATTCTGCCGCTATACTTTGGAGGAACACAATCAGCATGGTCACACGAGGTTCGTGCGATGCTCATTAATGTTAACTCACGTCTTGGCAATCCCCAACTTGTTATGAATGAAATCAACAAGGAAAAGCCTGATTTTGTTGTATTGGAAGAAATCAATGATAAATGGTTTGAAACATTACAACCACTTACGAACTCATATCCGTATGTTATATCAAAGCCACGAGAAGATAATTTTGGAATCTGCCTTTTCAGTAAACATCCATTTAAAGCTAGCTTAGTTACAAGCATTGGCGGAGCAGGCGTTCCAACAATTATTGCAATCATAAACGTTGAAGACAAAAACTTGTGTGTCATTGCAACCCACCCGCTTCCTCCTGCAACACGGCAATACGCAATGGAACGAAATGAACAACTGGAGAAGCTTGCAAATATAATAGATGACGCGCATCCAACGCTCCTTATTGGAGATCTTAATATGACACCATGGAGCTACCACTTTAAAAAACTAGTAAAAAGTTCTGGACTGAAGGATAGCACAAAGGGTTTTGGTGTTCAATCAACTTGGCCAACCCAAAATATTTTTCTTCGTCTTCCTCTAGACCACTTCTTACACTCTTCTGAAATAGCCATTGAGAACAGAAGGGTCGGCTCCAACGTGGAATCAGACCATTATCCACTCATTGTAGATTTTTCAATCTCTGATTGAATATTAACACCAAACCAAAAAGTTAAAAAGCAATCATTTTATTTGACACATTCATTGCTTTAACAAGCCGATCAATCATCCCTCCAGAATTAACATGAGGCAACCATAGACTCTCTGACTTCTCAATCACAAAACGATTTCGATCTTCTGCTGCAGCCAAACTGCCATCAACATTCTTCATCTCCAAAATCAACATTCGATTTTCTTCTAGAGCTTTCAGTACGGGCGACACATGTGTCGCCCCTGCGAACCCCCACGCCGGACAATAAATCACAGGCATTTTAAACTCCAATAATTTTCCAAGAATCTCTTTTTCCATGGGCGAATGGAATCCTCCCATATAAACATCTGCTTTTGGAATTCTATCAGGCTTTGGTGCACTTCTGGAACAAAGCACTCCCAGCTTATTATAATTCCATAACGATGGATTTCCCATTCCGCGCAAACCATTTCTAAAATTCATCACACACTTCCAAGGATTCATGCGAATATAACGAATAATATTATGCTCCGCCTCTTCATCCCACACAATATTCTCATAATAATTTCTCTGCCAAATTTGAATGGGCGATTTGGGCAATTTGGGCAAGGCAGGCCTTGCCCCTACAGTACGGGCTGGGCCTGCCCCGCCCTCTTCGGATGCCCCGCCCCATATTTTATGAATTTCTCGGCTAACTGCTGATTTAAATCCTCCGACAACTTCTCCTAATGGAGCACCTTTTTCCACTCGAACCAATGCATGAAAATGATCAGGCATAATCACCGATGTGTCCCAACTCATAGACGGATATTTCTCTGCTGTTGTTTCCATTCTTTTCTCAATTAAAGCATAAATGATTGAATCTTCAAACGGCTTTCCTTTTGCAAATTTAATAAATTCATTATGAGCACAAATTGTTACAAAATACAAACCACCGCGAGAATAATCATGCACCCCCAAACGAATAGACTTGCGATGATGAATCTTTGGATTGTATTTTTTTGCATTCATTATATAACTCCGATTTCTAGGGGAGCAAGCCCCAAATTTTGTCAAGCCGTAGACAGAAACGGCTAAGGATGAACCCCGTAAAGACGCCTTTTATTGAATGATGCTATTAAACCAAATAACCACTCAAAAGACAACACCTAATTTTGTCACATTCTGGTGACAAGGCAGGCTGAGCCTGCACCCATGTTTTTTAGAAACTGTCACAAAATGACTACTTCTTGAATTTTTATTCAGTCTAATGGCAATCGTTGACGACTCCCTAATTGAGGAGTTGCATAAAGAGGCCAAAATAATACCTTTCTGAAAAATCCTATAATTCTAAAACACAAGGCAAAAAGACACTTTTAAATTCTATAATACAAGGTAAGAAGCAAAAAACAATCTAAAAAACAACTATAATAAACACAAATCAATTGAGAAAAACAACACCAAATTTTATCACATTTTGGTGACAAGCAGGCTAGTGCAATATATAGGATATGTCGTAATTTTTCCATATGTTGAAAAATTTTCCAAAGACAATCTTATCCCAAGATTTAATTTACGTTCATCGAGAAACATATGCATACTTTTCATTTTACCGCTATTGCCGGATTTCACCTCAATTGGTAATACTTGATTTCCATGTTGAATTATATAATCAAGTTCCGCACTGCTTCCTCTAGATTCTCTATGCCAGTAATACAATCTTGGACTAATAGTTGGTGAAGAATTTTTTATTAATTCCAAACCCACAAATACTTCTGCAAGAGAACCTTTATTAATCAAATCAACTTCGTCTGTCACAAGTAACTGTGATAAATCTAACCCTAGAGCTCGTTGCATTAAGCCGATATCAGATGGCAATAATTTAAACTTCCCAGGTTTTGCCTGTGCTGACAAAGGCAATCCTCGTGCTGCACTATGACAAACTTTTATGGCAAGACCTGCATTTATCAACATTTCCATAGAAGCTTTCAATGGTACAGTAGTACTGCTACTTTCTATTCTGGAATACATGAATTTGTTTCCGGCTTGCAAAAAAAATGAATTATAAACTTCAGTAAGTCTTGATATATCCACCCGTTTTTTATATTTGGAAAAATCGTCCTTCAAAACAACCAGCAAAGAATCAAGAAGTTCCATACACCTATTTAAATCCCTTTGCTTTGCATAAGCCTGAACAACCTGTGGCATTCCACCTATTAATTGATATGTTTTATATGCATCAATCAATTTCTTGTGAAAAGGAAGCTCAATACAATTCTTAATTCCTGCATCTCTAATAATTGTATTTAAACTTGTTTCGCCAATAGCATCTAAATACTCAGAGAATGACATTGGATACATAAACAACGAATCAATTCTTCCAACACCTTGTGATGGAATTTTCTCCAACACAAATTCAAGCAGCGAGCCTGATGCAGCAACATGTAATTCTGGTATTTGTTCTTTGAAAAATCTTAATGAGCTTAAAGCTTTCGGACATGCTTGTATTTCATCAAAAAAAAGGAGTGTTTTACCAGGAATAATCGGTATACCAAAATATGCAGAAAGTTTTTCACATATTGGAGATGCTGTTAAATTACCATCAAAGAATATGTGTATGTCAATATGTTCTTCAAAATTTACTTCAAGATAATGCTCGAATGATTTGCCAAGATTTCTAATTGAATATGTTTTCCCTACTTGACGTGCTCCCCTGACTAAAAGAACATTTCTATCATCTTGTTTCTTCCAATTATTTAACCATTTCTCTATTCTTCTTTTCATAATCACCCCTCTTTATTTAATAAATCAAGGTTAAAATACTATTGTTTGTTAAATTAATCAAGGTTAAACCGATGCGTTTTGTTAAAAAAATCAAGGATAACTTGACTTGTAGAACAAAGAATTCCTTAAATCAGCACTTTTTAATTCTATAATACAAGGTAAGAAGCAAAAAACAATCTAAAAAACAACCATAATAAGCACAAATCAATTGAGAAAAACAAGGTTATTCCACGAAAATCACTTGCGAAAACCAAGGTTGTTTAGGAAAAAAAATCATTTAATACAAATTGCATTAATCAATAGAGCCTCTTTCAAAAGTCAAAATACCTTGTTTTTTTGTTACAAAACAAGGGGCAACGCCCCGAAATAGCAAAGCCAATTCCTTCCTACGCCCTAGGTAGGGCTTCCTGTTTAATGTGAGATTGCGTATATTTTTGTACTAAGACGAGTTTGCCTTTAGTTTGCTAAAGGTAACTCGTTGTAGTGCAAAAAGATGCGTGATATCGCATTACAAAGTCATAAATTGTATGAACTTTATATTAAAGTTCATCTGCAAGCTTTTTTTGCAAAACATGCCAAAACCCCTTGCACTTATAGTGCCTTTGGCATAATATAACATCTTGTCAACAAGCAAATTATGAATTGAACAGGAAACCCTAGGTATAATGTAACAGATAAACAAAGGGGTGACTCGAGCTTGCGAGAGAGGCTTTAGCCATTAATAATAAACTTTATAGGATGAAGCAATGACCCAGCTATTGACTTAGAAAAATATTTTCAGTCAGTAGCTGGGGAATGGCCTAC
>Ga0209414_1001504_pt1 | contig 11012 bp, 11 predicted proteins | sample LakVidmifraction_4_FD_181154 | JGI IMG/M metagenome (GOLD analysis project Ga0209414, IMG submission 181154) | Hypersaline microbial communities from Lake Vida, Antarctica - Brine Hole Two &gt;0.2 micron (SPAdes) (version 2) | ecosystem: Environmental > Aquatic > Non-marine Saline and Alkaline >... | reverse complement strand
AGATAGCATCAACAAAAGCCAGGTATGGTGATAAGTTAGCCCTAGTAGCAGTTGACTATGTGAACCAAGTTGTACTGCCAGGAAACTCAGATATTTATGACTGGAAAACCCAAATAGAAGTAGCAAAGACTTTGAAAAATACTGCTAGAAAGCATGATATTTGTTTGGTAAGTCCTTACCAAATAGACGATACGGGTGTAGCTAGATTTGCTAAAGGTCTACTAGATTCCCCTGACGTTGCACAACTAATAAAAGTACCGGATAAAGAATCAGGGCATTTAGTGCTAGAGACTACTAAAGCTAGGTCTGCTTCGGATACGGGCGTTTACACAATAGGAATAAATTGGGAGTGTCTAACACTAGACCCTCGACCTGTTATCTTAGAAGATTTAAGCAGTAGTAATGAGTCTCAAGAAGGTTCAGGGACTGCAGTAAAAGGATTAGAGCTATGACAGAAGTAGAAACTTTACTTACTGACAAGGACATTTCGTTCCATGGTAAGGGTAAAGATTTGCTAGTAACCTGTTTAAATCCAGAACATGAAGATGAGAACCCGTCTATGCGAGTATGTCGTGATACGGGGGCTTATCACTGTTTTGGTTGTGGTGCTAAAGGCAATATATTTACTAGATTCAATAGGTACAGAAATGTATTTAACTCTAGGATACTAGAAATAAAAAACACCATGATAGAGCTAAGGAAAGCATCTTGGGCGGGTTTCGACCTACCTACAGATGCTTTTTTTATGTATGAAATTTACAGAAATATACCTGCCACTATTATAAAGAAATTTGAAGCATTTAAAACAGAAAAGATAGGTATGGAAGACCGAATAGTCTTTCCTATAAGGGATAACAGAGAAATAATAATAGGCTTCCAGGGGAGGTTTTTATACTCAGACGCCAGCCCTAAGTACTTAGCGTACCCTGGAGGGGTTTCGTTCCCTTGGTACCCATCACCCGGCAGAGCGGAGTTAATAGGTAACTCTATAGTACTAGTAGAAGGTTTAATGGATGCCCTATATTTACACGGTAAAGGAATAACTAACGCAGTAAGTATATTCGGAACTAAGAGTGTAACACATGATACGCTACTAGATAAGTTAACACCGTTTATGTTGCTAGGAGTGGATACTGTACACATTATGTTAGATGGTGACTCAGCTGGTAGGCATGCATCCACTAGTATATTAAAAATGATAAAACAACAAACAGACTTAGTAGTTAATGAGATACTATTAGATGACGAGGAAGACCCTGCCACCTTATCGGATGAAGTACTAGATATGTTAAAGATTGAGTTGACAAAACCAGTTAATTGAGATATTATGGTTTTATCGAATAAAGAAAAGGAAAAATAATGAGTAAGATATGTTTCGTACAGAAGTGCCCATCTAATGTGAACTACGATAAGCAGTTTCAGGTTAGTGGTGCGGATGTATTCAATTTAAGTAGCACTAAAGTTACGCGTCTTTTAAAGAAAGATGTAGATTTAGTTATAGGGGGCGAGGGGTTTTGCCCTGAAGACTATGACTGGGTGATACTAGTAGGGTCGGAAGCTCTTAAAATGTTTACTAAGGCTACGGCTGTAACAGACTACACAGGTAAGGTAGCTCCCTCAAAGCCCGAGTATAAAGACTGCAAATTCATAGCATCAATTAGTCCTGCGGCCCTAGCTTTTAAGCCTGAAACACGTCCGGTTTTTGAAGCTACGGTACTGAATGTCCATAAGATTATGTCAGGGAATACACCTGATTCCAAAGAAGGGGATTACCAGTATTTCTATACCGAGACTCAGGCGTTCAAGCAACATTTACACGCATTAGTAGACTCCGAAGTGCATACAATAGCGCTAGATACAGAAACCTCGGCACTTGCTGCTAGAGATGGTTACTTACTAGGAGTGTCGCTATCGTATAAAGTAGGACAAGGTATCTATGCGCACGCTGATTGCATAGACCAAGATTGCATAGAGCTAATGCAAAAGCTGTTAGATGCTAAAACAACAGTGCTGCATAACGCTAAGTTCGATATGCACTTTCTGACCTATCATTTTAATCTTCAGTTCCTAGGAAGGGACATTCAAGATACTATGATTATGCATTACCTATTAGACGAACGCCAGGGCACTCATGGGTTAAAAGGTTTAACTATGAAATACGGTGGCCTAGGAGATTATGACAGAGAGTTAGACGAGTATCGCGCAGAATACTGTAAACAGCACGGCATTAAGCGAGAAGACTTTACGTATGACTTGTTTCCTTGGGATGTTATCAAGGTATATGCTTGTAAAGATACTGACGCCACTCTTGCTCTTTTTGAGAAGTTCAACCCTTTACTACAGGCCAACCCAAAGCTATACTCTTGTTACACAGAAATGATGCTACCTGCGTTACATCTACTAACTAAGATGGAAGATCGCGGAGTGCCTATTTCAAAAGCACGCTTAGATTTCAGTAAAGAATTACTGACTAAAGAGCTAGAAGAATTGCAGACGGAGCTATACTCTTATAAAGAGATAGTAGAGCTAGAGGCTATGCAAGGTGCTCCATTTAAAGCTGGCTCTGTTAAGCAGCTTAGGATACTATTGTTTGACCTGCTTGGGCTAAGTCCTACTGGTAAGCTAACAGGTACGGGCGCTATATCCACAGATGCTGAGGTTCTGAAAGAATTAGCAGATCAACACAAGATACCTGCATTAATACTAGATATTAGACAGAAGACTAAACTTAAGAACACTTACATAGATAAGCTGCTTCCTGCGATAGATAAGGATAACAGGGTAAGAACAGGCTTCAACCTAACCTCTACTACTTCGGGTCGGTTAAGCTCCTCTGGTAAGTTTAACATGCAGCAACTACCTAGAGATAATCCTTTGATTAAAGGTTGCGTCAAAGCTCCTGAGGGGTATAAGATAGTAGCAGTCGATTTATCTACTGCTGAGGTCTATTATGCCGCTGTCTTATCAGGGGATAGGAATATGAAACAGATATTCATTAACATGAAAGCTGACCCTAAGAAGTATCCCGACTTTCACAGCAGCGTAGCGCACATGGTATTTAACCTTAAATGTTTACCTAGTGAAGTTAAGAAGCTCTTCCCGGCACTAAGACAGGCAGCGAAAGCTATCACATTCGGCATTGATATATAGGTGTCGCGTAGTTGTGAAACTACGCATATCGTGTGAATAAATAAGATATGAAAACTCGCTCAATTGTCTGGGACGCTAAGGGTTTAACGAAAACCTACGCTAATCAGCAGCCAGAGTCGCTAGGAATAGCTTCAAATGGTTCATCGACTCATAGGCCGCCCAGAACGGGAGGTACTAGGATGGGGCAACCCATAATACGGCGAGGGTCTCCAGTTATATGAATAATTTTGGAGACTATGGTATAGTCAGTGCCCTTAGAAATAAGGGAATAACATGCTTGTACGGGTCAGGACCATCTAAGGTAGCTGAGTCAGTAAACGCCGCGTTTATTGAAGAGGGGCAAGCTCCATCATGTACAGTAGGGGATGCTAAAGAGTATATCGAAGATTACTTTGATAAGTTCCCTCAGCTTAAGCGATGGATTGATGATTGCCACCAAACTATTAAAACTAATGGTTTTATATATAACTTCTTTGGAAGAAAGCGTAGACTGCATAATGTTAACTCAGTTGATAGAAGCGTATCGTCTGCTGAGATTAGATCTGGTTTTAACGCCATAATTCAATCAGTTAGTTCAGACCACCTACTACTAGGTGCAATAGACGCTGATAACGAGATAATGGATAAAGAACTAGACATAGAGATATTTGCCTTAGTGCATGACTCCGTGGTTGCCGTAGTTAGGGAAGACTTAGTACCTGAGTATTTAGAGATAATAACTCGTAATATACAAACCAATAGAGGTTGTTCTATTAAGGATACCCCTGTAGGTGTTGAACAAGACTCTGAAGAAGGCGGCTCTAATGACTACTCTTGTGGTAAGCTGGATAAGATGTTCCCAGAAGTAGCGGCAGCGTGATTAATTTCCCTCTGTACGCTATGAGGGCTTATGATGAAATATTCGTAGAGGGCAAGTGGTCTATCATACAGACTAGAAGTAATAGGTATATACTAGACTATGCGACTATAGAAAAGGGTAGTTTATACGCTACAAGACGTATACGCATGTTAACTGAGAACTACCCACCATATGATATGTACCCTTTGAACATAAGATTAACTATGTTAGGGGAGCTGTTTAATAGTAAAAAACGTAACTTTATAGACTGCTACGGTAAATTAGTTAGTTGGAAACCTACGGCCTTTTACAAAATAACCTGTCACCGCATTATAGATAGAGAGATAAATTCAGATGGGGATATGCTTATTAAGATACAGGGCATATCTTCTATGATACGTACTCCTAGAAGTAATATGGAATATGTCAGACTTGTAACGTGGAAGGGCATACCTGTTGTGTATGACTTCTGTGATGAACACATAAAAGATAAAAGGAAAAAGATATGAAGGCCGTATTATCTAATAGAATTTATTTAACCTGCGCCTCTGGGTCTGAGCTGGACAATAGGCTCGCAGAATCGTTGATACATAAGATAGACCAAATGCCGGTATCTCAATACCCGCTTGTTATTAATAATCTGCAAAGGATAACACCTACGGTAGTATCCATACCAACAGGTAGGATGGATTTGATACCGGAAGGTTATAATATTATAGACAAAAGAAATAAGGTGGAGGTAGAAATACCAAAGCCTAGCTTTGTCCCTAGAGAGAACCAGCAAGAAGCAATCGACTTCATTAAATCTACAGGACTAGTGGACGCTAAACCTGGGTGGGGTAAGACTATTGCAGGGCTAGGATTAGTTCATAAATTTCAAAGAAAGACTCTTATAGTAACTACAACTACTATCATACGTGATATGTGGATTAAAGAAGTAGAGAAATGGTTTGGTATAAAATGCGGAGTAATAGGAGGGGGTAAGTACGACATAGACTCTCCCATTGTAGTAGGCAATATACAGACTGTACGTAAGCGAGCGGCGGATTTAGCTAATGAATTTGGTTGTATAATTATTGATGAAGTCCATCGGTCTCCCGCAAAGACTTTTACGGACACTTTAAATACCTTTAGAGCGGAACACAAAGTAGGGCTCTCGGGTACTTTAAAAAGGAAAGATGGGCTACATTGCGTGCTGCCAGACTATTTCAGTAATGCAGTATTCCACGCGAGAGACGAGAACAGAGTAGAGCCTGTAGTTCACTTATGGGACTGTCCTTGTGAAATTAACTCTAGCGAGTTCATACCCTGGGCAGTTACTGTAAATAACCTTTACGCTAAAGAGGCGTACAAGGGAGGGCTACTTAAGTTAGCTAATGCTTACATGGATCAAGGACATAAGGTACTAATACTATCTGACAGAACTTTCCTACTAGAAGATTTACATGAACTAACTAGTGACAGAACCTTACTAATAACCGGCACTATAGGAGATAGAGACAAGATACTAGAGGAGATGCTAAAGCCTGACTCAGAAGCGAGAGGGTTATTTGGTACTCAATCTATCTTCTCCGAAGGTGTTTCTGTAGACACATTATCATGCGTTATACTAGGTGCTCCATTAAGTAATGACCCATTACTAGAACAGATAATTGGTAGGATTCAACGTAAGCGCGAAGGTAAGTTAACTCCTGTAGTAGTAGATATAGGATTAAAAGGATCTACTGGACATAGGCAGAAGAATACTAGGAAAAGGTTCTACGTATCAAAAGGCTGGAGTATTAAAGCTATGGGATCCATTTAAAAAAGTTATAAAATATATTGACAAAAGTTTAAAAATGCTATATTATATATAAACAGTGAGAAGACAGAGATACTACAGTTTATAAAATATAGTAAAAACTTGTTGACAAAAGCTCAAAAATACTATATTATACGTAAGGAGAAGAAGATTAGAAAGTTTGATTATGAAAGAATCTTCATACTAGGACACGGGGTACCTAGCCAGATACTAGAACACTTTCACACCTCTTTAACGGGGCCGAATTTCATAGTCAACCAAAAAGCTCTGGTGGATGCTTTTTGGGTTACGGATAGGCATAAAGCCGAGTACTTAGGTATTTGTGCTTTACGTAGCTATGAGGATTATCATATAAGAGGGATGACGGACTTACAGGTATCAAGTGTACCGTCTTGGGTTCCCTTACAGATAATCGAAAAAAACCCACTACTAAAACTAACCGATAACACTATAATATTTCTAAAGGAAAACATAAAAGATGGCAATTAATTTCAAGAACTTGAACGGCGGCGCAGTAAAATCAAACGTAAAATACATGAAGCTAGTAGAGGGTGTTAACACTTTCCGTATTCTTCCTGATACTATCCTACCAGCATACACTTACTGGGTTAAAGGAGCTAATGGTAAAGATTTACCGTTCGATGCATTGCAGTTCGATAGAGATACTGAGACGTTTGAAAACAGTAAGCCATGTCCTGTATCAGACCAAGCGTTACTAGATACTAAAGGTGAGCCTTTACGGTGCCAGTGGTCTTACAAATGCCGAGTTATAAACGAGGTATCAGGCGCTGTAGAAATTCTTCAACTTAAGAAAGGTATTTTAAACGATGTGATTGAAGTATCACAACAAGTTGAAGTAGACCCTACTGATTTGGATACCGGGTTCTGGATTCCTGTAGTTAAGAAAAAAACAGGCAGTAACGCTTTTAACGTAGAGTACTCAGTACAACAACTGAAATGTAAGTCTACCTCTCTATCTCAAGAAAACCGAGATAAGATGGAAGGTCTTAAAACTATGGACGAGTTGTTTCCTAAAGAAACATACGCACAACAGTCTGAGCGCTTACTTAAGCACTTAAGAGGTGATTCTGCAGAATCTGCAGAGTCTGCAAGTAGCTCAGCAGCATCTAAAGAAGCTGTAGACGAGTTAAGTTAATAATAGAGGCGGCGTTAGCCGCCTTTCTTTTAGGTAAAAAATGAAAATACTATTTATAGCAGATATACACATTAAGCTAGGGCAGAAGAATGTTCCTAGAGAGTGGCAAAAAGACCGCGTAATGAAGCTGGCAGATACTTTGAACGCGGCATTAGATGGCATAGACTACATGGTTATAGGCGGAGACCTACTAGATGTTGCAAACCCTTCTATAGAAGAGATTGGGTTAATGTACTCCTTCCTAAGTAAGTTGCAATGTTACGGGTATATTATACCAGGCAACCATGAACTACAGACTAAGACTAGAGATTGTTTTATACACATTACAGACCTACTAGAGTCTACCAAGTTTAAAGTAATCCGAGAGTTTACTACCATAGATGAAATAGATTATATACCTTATAACATCCTAAAATCAGACTGGCCTACCGCACAAAGTAACCTTGCAATTACCCACGTTCGCGGAAGAATACCACCACACGTAGAGCCCGAGATAGACTTAGATAAGTACAGTTCTTATAGCAAAGTATTTGCTGGAGACTTACATTCTCGTACTAATTCCCAAGAAAACATACTATATCCTGGCAGCCCTTTTACCACCTCATTCCATAGAAGTAGAAGTTCCGGCGCTAATGGATACTTCATTATAGATACGTACAACCAAGACCACGAATGGGTGGAACTCGACTTACCCCAGCTTATACGAAAAACCATTACTAGTCAAGAAGAAATGGTTGCTACTGAGTACGACCACACTATCTATGAAATAGAAGGTACTCTAGACGAGCTAGCAGGCATACAAGGTAACTCCCTATTAAGTAAAAAAGTTACTAAAGATATAAGTACGCCTAGTACCTTAGACATGTCGGGGGATATAGTAGAAGAGCTGGCCACCTATCTAAAAGAGGTGAGAGGTATACAGGATGTGCCTACTTACATAGACCTATACAGGAGTATAATCCATGATTAATATAAATAGCCTACATTTTAGCAATATGCTTAGTTACGGAGAGGATAACCTTATTAGGTTTAATACTCCGGTAACTCAGCTAGTAGGTAAGAATGGCGCTGGAAAGTCCGCCATACCTACTATATTAGAAGAAGTTCTATTCAATAAAAATTCAAAAGGTATTAAGAAAGGGGATATACTACATAAGTTTAATGGGGCTGTTAGCTACAAAGCTTCAGTCCAATTCGATGTAGGGCTAGACCATTACTTCTTAGAAAAAGAGGTAACTTCTGTAACTAAAGTTAAATTGTATAAGAACGATGATAATATATCTGGACACACTACTACCCAAACATATAAGCAGGTAGAGCTAATACTGGGAATAAGTTTCCCTACCTTTAGTAAACTGGTGTACCAGTCTATGGTAAGTAGCTTAGATTTTATTAGCGCTACGGATAGTAATAGAAAGAAGTTTTTAATATCGTTACTAGGGCTAGAAGACTACGTAGATAAAGAGTCATTACTTAAAGAAAAACTTAAAACCCAGAAAACAGAAGTAGCTAGCCTAGAGGGGTCATTAACTACATTAAAGTCTATTGTTGAGTCTTCAAGTACGACAGGTACTCCCGTTATAGTGCCTGAGCTAATACTTCCGGACACTTCAGCCCTTGAGGAGTACCGGGCAAATAAAGTTGCAGAGTTATCTAACATAGACTCCAAGAACAAAATTATAAGTACTAATGTTACGGCTAAAAAAGAGTTAGATAATTTAGCAGTAGTTAAAGCACCACACATTTTGGTAAAAGGTGTGGTAGACCTAGTAGCAGAGCAGCGCAGAGGCAGAGAGCTTACAGTCTTAAACTCTGAGTATCGTAAACTAGACAAGGTTAAAGATACTTGTCCAACGTGCAATCAGAGTGTGGATATATCTGACACTCTAGATAGGTTAGCGCTGCTAGAGAATAAGATTAAGAGCCTAAACTTAGAGCTTACTCCTATAGCTATATCCAATAATAAAGTGGAAAAGGATAACGCGGAAATAACTAAGTACGAAAGTTACGCCAAAGAATTAGGTAAGCTAACCGCTAGGTACGATAGCACCATAGATACTGACCTAGTAACTGCGGACGATTTAAAGTCTCGCATATCAGAGTTAACTGCTAGTATTGCTACGTCCAAAGCTACTTATGCTTCTGATAAAATTAAGGTAGATGAAGCTATTAAACATAACGCAGCTACTGAGGTTAGAATTAAGCAACTAACAGATGCCAACAGTAAGTTAGTTGCAGCTGAAGAAGCTTTCATTGAGGCACACACACTACAAGATAGGCTAGCTACCCTGAAAATGTCTTTTGGCACTAAAGGTTTAATAGCGTTCAAAATAGAGTCACTAGTCAAAGTATTCGAGGAACTGATTAATCAGTACTTACAGGAGCTGTCTGATGGGGATTTCACTTTAAAGTTCATAATGGATGATACTAAGTTACAGATAAAGATACGCTCTGGTAGCGTTGAAATGGATGTAAAATTACTGTCCAGTGGAGAGTTTAATAAAGTCAACACAGCAACCCTATTGGCAGTACGAAAAATGCTGACTGCTATATCCAAAGTTGATATAGATGTACTATTCTTAGACGAAGTAGTATCAGTACTAGACCCTGAGAGTAAAGACACACTAATAGAGCTACTACTAAAAGAACAGGATTTAAATACAATTATAGTTAGTCATGGGTATACCCACCCTCTTGCTTCTAGAATGTTAATAACTAAAGAGAATAGGGTATCTAGGATAGACATAGATGAGCAGTAAACAGTCACAGAAAGGCTCTCGTTTCGAGTACTCCATAAGAGATTTGCTAACAGAGAAAACCGGAGTAAAGTGGGACAGGGTGCCCATGTCGGGAGCCGGTTCAATGAAAGGGGACTTGTACTGCTTAACTAATCACTACTACCACTGTATAGAGTGTAAGCACTACGCGGATACGGTAATACAAGAAAATTTACTGTCTGCTAAGAGCAATAACATATATATGTGGATAGAGCAATGTGTTAGAGAAGCTACTCAAATGAATAGGATACCTGCCTTAATCTTCAAAAAAGATAGGGGGAAGCCCATGATTTGTGTACAAGAGCAAGTAGAGTCTATTAATAGATTTACAATTAACGTATCATTCCTAGAACAGGAGTGGAATATATACCTCTTTAGTGATTGGTTAAACGCTAAAGATATCGGAGAAATAATACTAATATGAAAAACTTTTTTGAGCTAGATCAAATAGCTAACGCACCGCCACTAGAAAATCTACTACTGGTAGATTGCTTAAACTTCGCGTTTCGTTTTAAGCAGAGAGGCTCAACTGATTTTGCGGAAGACTTTGTACGAACTATACGTTCTTTTGCAAAATCTTATTCAGCAAAAGAAGTAGTCCTGCTAGCAGATTTAAAATACTCTAAGTACAGAAAGGATATAGATGAAGGCTATAAGGGAGGGCGTAAGGCCAAATACGCTACCCAGACAGAAGAAGAAAAAGAACAATCAAGGGTGTTCTTCGAAGCATACGAAGCTGCGTTAGAGTTAGCAAAAGAATCTTTTCCGCTAGTACGACTAGAATATGTGGAAGCAGATGATACAGCAGCTTATTTAGTTAAGAGTATCTCTCAGCATTTTAATCATACTTGGCTAATAAGCTCTGATGCGGATTGGGATTTACTTTTAAGGGACGATGTTAGTAGATTCTCTTTTGTAACTAGAAAAGAGTTTACGTTAGAGTCATTTTACGACCACCACTCGTGTGATGACCCTGTGCAGTTTCTAAGTGTAAAAGTTATGCAAGGGGACGCAGGAGACTCAATTAAAGGTGTTGAGGGAGTGGGTGCTAAAAGAGCGTATAACCTGGTAAGACAATACGAAACAGCTTATGATATATTTGATGCAATACCTCTAGAAGGTACACAGAAGTTTATTCAGAATATTAATGGTAGTGAAGACTTAATATTAACTAATTATATGTTGATAGATTTACTATCTTACTGCGAGGATGCTATAGCATTCCCCAACCAAGATAACTTAAAGTATATGGAGGATTTTTGTGTTAAATATAGTAGTAAGTGAGGAGAA
>Ga0209414_1001503_pt1 | contig 11019 bp, 13 predicted proteins | sample LakVidmifraction_4_FD_181154 | JGI IMG/M metagenome (GOLD analysis project Ga0209414, IMG submission 181154) | Hypersaline microbial communities from Lake Vida, Antarctica - Brine Hole Two &gt;0.2 micron (SPAdes) (version 2) | ecosystem: Environmental > Aquatic > Non-marine Saline and Alkaline >... | reverse complement strand
AAAACATTCCTATTTATCATCAATAAAATAAACATAAATAACCCTAATTTATAAACCTAATTTATGCTACAATTATAACTTACTTTATCACGTAATAAAAAGGTTTATATTATGAGTAGAAAAAATGATGATTTAATAGTTGAAATTGTAAACGACAGAACCAAAAATAAGGATACGCGCGACAGTCCAACCCCAAACAAGGCAGGTTCTAAAGTACGCGAACCACGTTCAAGGGGTAAAATAGCAGCAGTGACGGCAGCACAGGATAAGGCAGCTGACAAGGTACGCTCAGAACGTAAGGAGGCAAGCAGACTTGTATCACTAGCTAACAAGCGTTTAAGACGCTTAGAACAGAAGGGAATGACAGATAACCCAGCCTATGTTAAAAGTGGTGGTTATTTCTCAATAGCAGGGAAAAATCAACGTGAAACACAAGCGGAATTAAGACGTTTAGACAAGTTTATTAATGCTGTCACCTCAACGGTTCGTGGTACAAATAGTTATTTAAAAGACATGGCACAAAACACAGGGGTTCAATACAAAAACTTAACTGATTTAAGAGCAAAATCAAAACAGTTTTTTGAGCTTGCAAGTAAGACAGAACAATATTTAAGAACCGTTGAAGATATGGCAAGCGCAATCGACTACAACCAAATATGGCAACAAATAAACGTTTATGTCAAAGAAAATAAAGTTGATTTATCACTAGCGCAAGGTGACATAGACGGTATGATTAAACACGTATCACAAGCATTAAAAAAGTTCGAAGATACAACAACAGTTAACAGCGTAACATTCCGTCTTAAAAAATAGGATTTATCTAAATGCTACCCTATACCGATATGATTAATTATTTAAGCAACATTGAATTGCCAACGATTAAGAACAATAAAAAAGTTGAATTTTATAACATTGAAGGAGGTTTTGATATTGAAACAACATCGGTTAAGGTGGCAGATGATAAACGTGCTTTTATGTATGTTTGGCAGTTCGGTATAGGATACCAAAACCGTGTTTTTTATGGTAGAACGTGGTTGGAATTTGTAGACCTATGCGAAAAATTAAGTATACATTTAGACTTATCAGAAAATAAACGCCTAGTAATCTACGTTCACAACTTAGGTTATGAGTTCCAATTTATGCGTAAATATTTTGATTGGTTAGACGTATTCAGTGCAAGTGAACGTAAACCAATAAAAGCATTGTGTAGTCTAGGTATTGAATTTCGCGACAGTTTTATATTATCAGGATATTCATTAGAAAATACAGCTAAGAATCTAGCAAAACATAAAATTAAAAAGATGGTTGGTGACCTTGATTATTCATTAACACGCACAACATCAACCCCACTTACCAACGATGAAATAAATTATTGTATTAATGACATACAAATAATACTGGCATATATCAACGAACAAATAGAGTATAGTGGGGACATTTCAAAAATACCTATGACAAACACAGGTAGGGTTCGTAAATACGTACGTGACGCTTGCTATATCGGCGACAGTAAAAAAGGACGCGCAGGACGCTATTTAAAATATCGTAAAATAATGGAAGATTTAACCCTTGATACTGAAACATACAATCAACTAAAACGCGCTTTCATGGGCGGGTTCACTCACGCAAATGCTAATTACGTAGGCGACATTGTAGAAAATGTAACGTCAATAGATTTTACATCTTCATACCCATCGGTTATGGTGTCGGAAAAATTCCCAATGTCACGGTTTAAAAGTGTTTCATGTGAAACAGTAGCAGAATTTGAAAAACTAGCTGAAACATATGCTCTAATTTTTGACGTTCGCTTTATTAATTTAAGACCCGCCATAAAACAAGAAAACTATATTTCAGCGTCAAAATGTAGGGATTTAATAAATCCAATTATAAACAATGGACGCGTTTCAAGTGCTGATAGTTTACTATTAACCATGACAGAAATTGATTATAGTATTATGAAACAGGCATATGATTGGGACGAAATAGAAATAGGGGATATGAAACGCGCATACAAGGCATATTTACCTAAAGCAATTTGTGAAAGTATCCTAAAACTTTATCAAGGTAAAACAGAATTAAAAGACGTTCAAGGTTCAGAAGTTGAGTATTTATTATCGAAAGGTATGTTAAACAGCATTTACGGAATGAGCGTTACCGATGTTGTAAAAGACAATGCTATTTATGATGACCATAGTGAAAGCTGGGAAACTGAAACACCTGAAAAGTTTGATGAAATAGAAAAATATAATAACTCACGCAACAGGTTTTTATATTATGCGTGGGGTATATGGGTTACAGCGTATGCGCGTCGTAATCTCTGGACGGGAATTATTGATGTAGGTGATGATTATATTTATTCCGATACTGATAGTTTAAAACTAATAAACTATGAAAAACATTTGTCTTATATAAAATGGTTCGATGCTCAAATTATTGATAAAATGACAGCAGTATGTAATCACCATAAATTAGACGTAAAATTACTAAAACCTAAAACACAAAAAGGGGTGTTTAAAATGATGGGTGTTTGGGATTTCGAAGGGACATACAACCGATTTAAAACACTAGGGGCTAAACGATATTTATATCAAGATGGGGATAAAATGCAATTAACGGTAGCGGGTTTAAGTAAAAGAAACGGTTTAAATTATATGATTGAACAAACAAATAATGACCCAATAAAAGTTTTAAAAATGTTTGATGATAGTTTACACATACCCGCGTCTAAAACTGGTAAAATGACCCATACATACTTAGATTTAGAACAATCATTCACAGCAACCGATTATCTAGGGGTTACAGTTGACGTTCACACATTATCAGGTGTGCATCTTGAAATTTGTGATTTCACACTAAGTATGTCGGAAATGCAAAAAACATATCTATCAAATTTAAAATTAGGGTATTCATTCACAGGGGTTAGTACACAATGAGTAATTATTATTCAACTCAAAAAATAGAAAAAAAAGACGCGACCTATAACGTAATTTTTGGGGAAAGGTCAAACGGTAAAACATACGCATTATTATTGAAAAGTATAAAAGCGTATTTTAAAGACGGTTCACAATTTGCGTACGTACGACGATGGAAGGAAGATATAACAGGTAGACGCGCTCAACGTCTTTTTAGTGGTGTGAATGATAACAATGAAATAAGTAAATTATCACAAGGTTTATTTACAGGGGTTCACTATTGGGCGGGTAAATTTTACTTATGTAATTACGATGATAAAGGCAAGGTTATATATGGTGATAATGACGTAATAGGGTTTACGTTTAGTTTGTCAGATGGCGAACACGACAAGTCAACATCATTCCCCAATATAACAAACATTATTTTTGATGAATTTTTAACAAATCGTTTATATTTAGTAGATGAATTTGTTTTGTTTATGAATACAGTTTCAACTATCGTTCGTAGACGTGAAAACGTTAAAATTTATATGTTAGGTAATACCGTAAATAAATATTGCCCGTATTTTAATGAAATGGGGTTAGATAAAGTTCCTGAAATGGAACAAGGTTCTATTGATGTTTATAAATATGGCAGCAGTGAATTAAAAGTCGCGGTAGAGTATTGTGCATCTATAGACAATAAAAAAGACAGACCCTCAAACAAATATTTTGCGTTTAACAACCCAAAACTAGAAATGATAACAGGTGGCGCGTGGGAATTAGCAATATATCCACACCTACCATATAAATATAAACCTAAAGACATTCTACTGATTTTCTTTATTGAATTTTCAGATAATGTTTATCAATGTGAAGTTATAAACATTAATGACGTGGCTTTCATATACATTCACGACAAAACAACGCCTATAAGAAAACCTGATGACCATATAATTTATTCACTAGAATATAAACCTGAAATGAATTATAATCGTAATCTATACCGTCCTAATGGTCGTATGCAAGAAAAGATACTTTATTTTTTTAAACATGATAAAGTATTTTATCAAAACAACAACATTGGCGACGCTATAAACAACTTTTTGAAAATTTGTAAATAGGGGTTTTTATGGATATGGCAGCAATTGAAATAATTAACGTGGTTGGATTCCCGATTGCCGTTTGTATCGCGTTATTTTGGTTTACCAATCAAATGATAAAAGACAATCGAAAAACCGAAGCTGAGTTCAGACAGGCATTACAACAAAATACCGATGTAATGCGCGAGCTTGTTATACTTATACGGGAGCGTTAGAGATGTATGATTTTAAACGAAAAGATTCAAACATAGACCAACTAAATAGGTATATGTTAACCAAAACATTGTCTATGTTTGAATGGGCAAATTTACCTGAAACAATACCGTCAAAAGAAATTGAGCGTTTATTACAAATCAGTGGGTATGCGTTTGTAACAAAAGCTGATGACGGTAAATTATATGCTTTTAACGGTGGTTTAGGTGGCGTTCCTGATGTATATGGTAACCATACAGAAATTGTAATAAGCAATCCCGCTTTAAAATTCAATAAAACTTGTAACCTAAAAACAGACGGTGTTTTAATTTCAAACGATGATTTAAAAATTGGTTTGATACCACTATTTACTAAGCATAATTTTATGTTAGTGGAAAACGATATTAATATGTTATTGCATGGTTACAGCACACGTATGCAAACATTAATTTCTGCTAGTGATGATAAGACAAAAGACAGCGCAGAAAACTACATTAAAAAAGTGGTTGATGGTGAAATATCAATAATTGCTGAAAACGCGCTTTTCGATGGTGTGAAAATACAATCGGTGCATAGTTCACAAGGTAGCAGCGTAACGCAATTAACAGAATACCATCAATACATAAAAGCAAGTATGTTAAATGAAATTGGTTTGTCTGCTAATTTCAACATGAAACGCGAACGTTTAACTACTAGTGAAGTTGAGCAAGGTGATGATAGTTTATTCCCTTTTGTTTATAACATGATGCAAAATAGAATTTCAGCAGTTAAAGAAATTAACGAAATGTTTGAAACGTCTATTGATGTAGATTTCGGTTCTGTTTGGAATTTGAAAAATAGAAAATTAGTAGATGGTATTATAAACACCGTTAACGAACCGTTAGACGAACCGTTAGACGAACCGTTAGACGAACCGTTAGACGAACCGTTAGACGAACCGTTAAACGAACCGTTGACAGACCCCGCAACAACAACCCCTAATGAGGTATTAACTGATGAACCGTTACCAGTGGTTACAAATAGTGATAACGATAGCGCAAGCGATATTGAACAAACGCAAGCGAAAACCATAGATGAATTAATGGAATTGTTGAACGATGAAAATTTAACAGATGCTGATATTCAAGCCATTGATGATTTAATAGCTGAAATTGAGGATAAAAAAGATGATTAAGTTATCAGAATTTACGGTTCAAGGTGGTCTATTTAATGCTATTGAAAACATTAGACCGTTGCCGTTTTTAGGTGATGGTCAAAATGAAGTTATGGATAGATTGCTCATTCTACAATATGGTGACCGTTCGGTTTATTATAAAATGATTCCTTTAACTTTGGCTCAAATTGCTGAAATGGCGGTCATGTTAAATGGTGATAATTGGAATGATATTATTTTACTAAATGGTATTAATAAAAGTGCTAAATCAGTACGAACCATTACTGAAACTACTATTAATGATGAAAACCGTATTAATACCCGCGATGATAAAAACGTCGTTAGTGCATTTAATGCTGATGATTTAATTGTCAATGATGGTATGTTATCAAATGGTTCAGATAATTTAAACGGTACTGAAACGCGAACAATGACCGATGAATTAACTGATTTAACAACAGCATATAAACACTTGTCATTGTCTGCTAAAAACAATATAATGAATGTTGTATTAAAAGACATTGCCGACTTTATCACATTAAATATTTATTAAGGAAATACTATGTTAATTACACAATTACACTCGCTAGTAAACGCAACCACACAGGAAGTTTTAGGCGAAACAGCAGTAATTCAAGATGATTTGTCTAATATTGTCGATATTGGTAAACAAGTTATTGATAGCGATAATGTTGACTCATATGTCAAAAAACTGGTTAATCATATTGGTAAAGTGATTTTTGTTAACCGTCTATATTCAGGTGGCGTTCCATCGGTATTAATGGATAGTTGGGAATATGGTTCTATTCTCGAAAAAGTCACAGCAGATATGCCAACGGCAACCGAAAATAAAAGTTGGGACTTAAACGACGGTGAAGATTATTCACCAAACGTTTTCTATAAACCTACCGTTTCAGCTAAGTTTTTTAACTCAATGGTTACGTTCGAAATTCCTATGAGTTTCACAGAAATTCAAGTAAAACAAAGTTTCTCAAATGCGGCTCAACTCAACGGTTTTGTGTCAATGTTGGTTACCAGTATTGAAAACGCTATGACCGTTCGATTAGACGCGCTTATCATGCGTACCATTACCAACATGGCAGCGGAAACATTGGTTAATGGATTATCAGGCGAGCTTGATGATGTTATCGTGTCAACAAATTCAACGGTAAAAGCTGTTAATTTACTCACTCTATTTAATGCTGATAAAGTAGCAGCTGATAAGACCACGAAAGCGAAAGCATTACAAAACCCTAATTTCATTCGCTATGCTGCGTACACTATTGGGTTATACACTGAACGTATGGCTAAAATCTCAACCTTGTTTAACGTGGGCGCGAAGGAACGGTTCACACCTAAGGATATGCTACACACTATCCTGTTAGCCGATTTCGCAAAAGCAAGTGTTACGTTTTTAGGTGCTGATGTTTATAACGCTGAACACATGGCATTACCTACCCATGAAACCGTACCATATTGGCAGGGTAGTGGTTTAGCATATGAGTTTGGTGAAATTTCACGGGTTAATGTAAAAACATCAACAAATAAAGACGTTGATATTGATGGTGTTTTGGGTGTGATGTTTGACCGTGACGCGTTAGGGGTTACTAATCTTGAGCGTCGAGTGACTACCAATTACAACCCTAAAGCGGAATTTTATAATAACTTTTATAAATTCGATGCTGGATATTATAACGACCTTAATGAAAACTTTGTTGTGTTTTTCATGGGCTAATTAGTTGATAATCATGTATTATAAGGGTATCCGTTCGCGGGTATCCTTTTTTTACGGAGTGTTTCACATGAAACTTTTTTTATATGCTATAGATGACGGGGATAACGTTATTAATAAGACGTTGCCTATTCCTGTTGAAATTGATATTCAATTACGAAACGATGTTGATGTTATCAACCCACAAATAAATTTACGTAATGTTGTAGGTATTGATTATGATGATTTTAACTATGCGTACGTTGATGTTTTGGATAGGTATTATTTTATTGATAGGTTAGGTAGAGTTAACATAAGTGATAATATTTTATATTTATCATGCGATGTTTTGGAAACTTATAAAGCTGATATATTATCGAGTAATGCGAGGTTAAAGCGTAATATCAGAAACGGTGATTATATTGATGTAAATATTGAAAATAGCATTGTACAATCTGTTATGTTATATAACAGTGATAAGGGTTTAGTTGATGGTGAAAGTACCAAAATATTTATAACAATAGGGGATTAATATGTTTGCTGATGATGATTTTTTCGCAAATATGGTTGATGGTAAACCATACACTTTATACGTAGATGATGTTGAAGTTTCATATTACGGTTCTTATGATTTACCGTACACTATTCGTATAGAAACATTTTCAGGTTATTCTTTTACTATTGCTGAGGGTGGTTATGACCCTGTTGAAGGTGATAACGTTAGATTTAACACAACAGACCCTACAAATGTATTTAGGGATTTTGATGGTTCAACGGGTGATTTTGACTATACTCAGTGGACGTTCGGAACGCAAACAAGTGCACCACCTGAACCTGTTTTTGATTTAAATATAAACCAAATATTTTTAGATGATTTAGGTGATGTTAATGGTTCTTTATATGTCAATAATTCACTAGTTGTTTTAGGTGATGGGTTTAATTTTCCGTATGTTGTTAAGTTAGTTGTTAATGATGGTTTTAAATATTCATTATCACAAGGTGGTTATGACCCAAATACAGGCGATAACGCTACGTTTGACATGACAGACCCCACTAGTATTACAAATACTTTCAACAGCTCAACAGGTACGTTTGACCCCTATTATTGGACATTCCAAACACAGGAAGTGGTAGCACCTGAACCTGTTTTTGATTTGACCATAACGCAAGTTTTTATTGACGATTTAGTAAGTAAAAGAATTACGGCAAAAATTAATGATGTTTTAATTAGTGTTGATGATACTTTTAACTACCCATATTCGGTGGAAATGTTTGTTGATGAAAGTTTAATATTTACTAGTTATGATGGTTCGTATGACGTTGATACTGGTGATTTTAAAAAATTCAATATTTCTACTAATAATAAAACTATTAATAAGACCTTTATTGATGGTGGTGATAAATTACAAGATTATACGTTCCAGACTGATATTGATGAAACTATAACCGTGCCTGATAAAGTTTCATATAATGATGTTTTTGTCGTTACTGATTTACAGGCGCGAGAATTAGCAACAACCCAATTTACCTATGTTACCAGTGATGAAAGCACAACCATCGAAAAACCACAGGGTAATAATGTTTTAAGTTTTATAAATTTACCTTTCATTATTCCTAATGATTTAATTATTGGTAGTAAGACTATAAAAATAGGGGTTATTGATACTGGAATATCAGCAGAATATTTAAACATTGATAGTTATGAATTAGATTTAGGTAATATTACTATCCCTGAAACTAAAAATAACTTTTTGGATTATGCTAATAAAACGGCTATTTTACATCTACCATACACCAACCCAATAGCATTGGAAATTGATTATGTTATTGGCCAGACTATAAGTATTTCGTATAATGTTAATTTATATGATGGTGTTGCAAGTGTTAATATTTATTCATCTAAAATTGATGGTGTTATTGATACTAAGAGTATTAAATTAAATATCAACATTCCGTTTGGTAAACCTGATGATAATCCTAGTAATAACGCACCTAGTAACATTGAATTTGGTATTGATAACGGTGTTAAAATTCCCTATATTGAATTGTTGACTTATGACGCTATACTTGAAAACGGTTTTTTTACTATTCCAGTAATTGATGAAGGTTTATTAAGTTTACAAAACGGGTTCGTTAAAATTGACAATGTTGAATTAAAAACAACAGCGTCACGTAATGAAAAAGAAATGATTGTAAATATGTTAACTGATGGGGTGATTATAAAATGATTGAATTAGCAGCTAAATATCTAGGTATTGGTTATAACGGTAAAATGGAATTAATTGAATATTACAATGCGAAATGTTACCCGTTCATAGCTAGTAACCGTAAATATAAGATGAAACCTAGTGATAATTGGTGTGCTATGTTTACCACTGTTATAGCTCACATGGTTGGATTAAGTGCTGATGAATTTCCGTATGAAGTCAGTGTTTGGTATCAATGCGAAATAGCTAAGAAACGCGGGTTATATTTCACTGATGTTAACATGGCTAAACCTAACGATTTGATAATTTATAATTGGGGCAAAACTAATCGGTATAATCATGTTGGTTTTGTTGTTAGTGTGGGTAATGGTATGGTTCGCGCTATTGAAGGTAATAAGAGTAATACAGTCGCTTATCGTTCCTTACGTGCTGATAATAAAATGATACGGGGGTTTATTTCTACTAATTATAACCCTGTTGATGAATTACCAGTAGTAGACGTTGATTTACGCATAGCATTGCTTGCTGTGGCTGTTTTAAAGGGTAGGTTAGGCGATGGTAGCGAAAGGCGTGAGAAACTTGGTAGAGACTATCAGGCGGTGCAAGATTTGATTAATATGTGATGTTGTTAGACATGAAAAAGGCTATCATAATTGATAGCCTTTTTTTATTATTTTATTTTAGATTATGCGGGGTTAGCGTCTAAGAATATTTTATAATTACCGTTAACCCGTTTAAATCTCAATTCAGCATGGTCAATATCTTTTGCTCTTATTGGCATGGTTAATTGTTCGTGAGTTTCTAAGCACTCATAGGTAATAATGTAATTACCCATTATACGTCCACCCATGCAACGCTGTGCTGTTTGCCATACTTGTTAGTGTATTCATATAGTTGGAACGCTACCTGACCATCATTGACTAGCTGCGTGCTTTCACCATCGTCAATGATACCGTTTACCATTTCTAAAATTGAACGTGGCGCGTTCAGAATGAAATCATCGGTTACAATTACGGGTTCGTCCCCAAATTGACCGTTTTTATTCACGTAAAATGCGCGCACTAAATAGGTTTGTTCAATACCTTGTTCTGCTACTAAATCAGCAGGTTTTTTGAACGGGTGCATTTCAGGTGTTTTAAAAGTGAACGGGTTAGCTTTTGCGTTATGTTTATTGGCAAATGAAGTCATGGGTAATACCTTTTTGTTTATGGTACGTTATGTGCGATATTGCACGTTTATTAAACTGTTACTTTTAATTCAAGCAATAGTTTAGTTGGCACATCAAACGTATCTTTTGACACGTCTTTATTGATGTATGTATAACCAATTTCTTTGGCTATTGCTTTAGCTTGCGAAGTGGTTAGTTTACCGTTTACATTATGGTTATAGATTTCATCATTGATTTCATTAATCATTTTGATGGTGGTTACTTGAACCGTTACACTGGTTTGATGGATAGTATTATCAGACATTGGGAAACCTCATTGTTTAATGGTACGTTTGAAAGAGATTTAATTATATAGATGTTTATAAATAATAGCAAGTATCTAGGGCGATAAAATATGTTTATTTTATTGATGATAAATAGGAATGTTTTTAACACTGTTTCATGTGGAACTTTTTACGGTGTTTCATGTGGAACTTTTATGTTTCATGTGGAACGTAAAGTTGAACGAGAATTATTCTCACGTACATATTGTTACAATGTAATGTTGACAGGTCGAGATTTGTGTGAATGGGGGATTGAGAAAGGGGGAGGGTA
>Ga0209414_1001502_pt1 | contig 11019 bp, 17 predicted proteins | sample LakVidmifraction_4_FD_181154 | JGI IMG/M metagenome (GOLD analysis project Ga0209414, IMG submission 181154) | Hypersaline microbial communities from Lake Vida, Antarctica - Brine Hole Two &gt;0.2 micron (SPAdes) (version 2) | ecosystem: Environmental > Aquatic > Non-marine Saline and Alkaline >... | reverse complement strand
TCCATAGAGCTTTCCTGAACCAGAGGGATAGAGAAAGTCTCTGACAAAATACTGTCGTAAGTCAGTCGCACCAATAGCAGTAGCGTGGTCTACTTCAAGTGAACGATAGGGAGTGAGCCTTTTAGGGTTACTGAAAATATCGAAGTGCTTTGAGATAATGAACTCACTACCAGAAACCTTCCTGACATCATCCGCGATGCCACCTGAGAAGTTATCTATTTTTATTTCTATTTGTTTGGGCACTGTGTTTTGTTAGAAATATGTTACGACTACAAATAAGCCAGAAGCTCCATTACCACCTAGAATGTTGGTATTGATGCTACCACCGCCTCCACCACCGCCCCCTCCGTACGTCACACCAACTGCACCCACAACTCCACCAGTGGCTCCTCCTGCCCCACCTGCTCCTCCTGAAGCAGACGTTGCAGTACCACCTGCTCCACCTGCACCGCCAGTAGCACCAGTAGCCCCAACTGACCCACCACCGCCTCCGCCTCCGCCACCTCCCTGGTTACTTCCTCCGCCTCCGCCTCCCGCTCCGCCAGCGATGCCGTTAGTACCAGCAGCACCTCCTGCTCCACCTGCACCGCCCAAAGTCAGACCAGTTACCCCCCCAGCTACACTTAAATAGGAACCAAAGGTGGAAGCTGATGCACTTACCGCCCCTGTCGCAACTGTTACTGTTACAGTGGCTGTGATTAAATCCGCATTGTTGTAATAAGCACTAAACGCACCACCGCCGCCGCCACCGCCGCCTTGTGGTGGGTTAGTGGTACCTGATGCAGCTCCTGGGGCTCCACCACCTATGCCAAACACACTAACGAATCTAGCTCCAGCAGGTTTTGTCCAAGTGCCAGAACTAGCAAAGGTCTGAATGTTAGGTGCTACAGTAGCAAGCCTAGTAGCTAACTTCGCTGGTGTTACCACCAACTTAGCCCCTGTTGCACCAGTAGCAGTTCCAGCCGTTACTTCCGCATCAGTAGCTTCCTCCACAATACCTCTAGCTGTTTCACTCGCATTAGAGTTACCTCCCGTATCTACATACGCCTTTACTGCCTTCTGTGTAGCAACTTTCAAGTCACTATTAGCAGCCAGAGTAGTATCGGTATCAAGTACAGTAGTCTCTACCTTATCAGCGTTAAGATTACTGAAATTGGTATTAATGTCAGTACGACTTGTTGAGATATTATCTCCTGCGTTGATTGTGGTTAAAATACTCATGCTGGTTTTGCTATGTTAGTAAGTGAAGAACTCGGTCTTAATGCGTTAGTAAAGATTGTTCCTGTCTCTGCCCAAGTGCGAGTCTCACTGGCGTATGTTGTGGTGATAGTAGCCCATGTTTCATATCCGACAACCTTTGCAGAGTTTGTCAGAGATGATGTTGGTTTTGCTACGTTTGTTATCATCGGTTATTTCCCACGTTAGGAATCATTCTCTTTTTACTATCTGTGTTCCTTAAAGAGAAGTAGTCTCTCATTTTTCCTTCCTCTTTTTGTAGTTCTACAGCGAGTGCGTTCAGGTTTGGAAGTCCTAGTGCTACTGCTCCGTCATACGCAGAAGCTACTACAAACCCCCTATGAAGAAAGCTGGCTACTCCAGGCTGTTTAGTGGTGTCTGTTGCCAGTAGGTACGAAGGAGTCCTCTGGAAGTAATACTTAATGCCCTCGGCTACGTTAGCTATAGGCTTTGGGTACAGTTTTACTACGTTGTCAGCAACAAGGTCATACTCCTGTGGAATACCTGCTGTTTTCTTGTATTCGTCTAATGCACCGACAATCTCCTTAGCGTCTATCTTTTTAAGCTGTGTCCAGTTACCTGCAGAGTTAAGAACGTCAATTCTAGTGATGTTGGTGATTCTGTTTCCGTCTTGGTCTGTAAGGAATGAGTAGGTGGATTGGTCTGCAATAAGATTAGTTGTTCCTATTGGTAGCTTCGTGTGATTGGTGTCATCTAGCTGAAAGTTTCTATCAATACCCACGCCATAGTTGAAAATCCTATCAAGCCAGTTGTTAGTTGAGTTGGTGATGTTGGAAGTAGCCCATTGAGTAGAATCAACACGCATCAAAGCCCTTGTTTGCTGAACGATACCTGTGTTAGTTACTGTGTCTGAGAATACCATTGTTGTTTTCTTATTACCGTGCTAATTCCTTCCCACCACGAATGATGGAGAGGGTTAGAACGTTATGCGATACGAGAGAAGGTGTACGCTGTTGCAGAACTAAACATAAGACGGAAACAAGCCTGTCCAGTTATCCCTGAAGGAACTGTTAGTAAGCCTGATTCTGCCCCGTTTGCTGCTGCGAGAGCTGAAAGAATACCGTTTACTGCAACTGCAATAGTTACGGTGTTTGCACCTGCTGTGTTATCTACAAACAAATCAAGAACAGTGCCTCGTACTGCATTAAGCTCTGCACCAAGCAAGGTTCCTGTAGGAAGCGTGATGGCTGTAGCTGCTGCTGATGTTGAGGTAATGTACCCTGACTTTACTTGTCCTGCTGTTGCGGTAGCCGTAGCGTTAATAGCTTGCGGTGTATTCGTAATAATAGGAGTTTCTATTCTTGGTTGTGTAAGAGTTGGATTTAATCCATTTGGTTGTGCCATATGTATGTGTTAGTTAGTAAGACCTTTCGAGGGGAGTAAGATTAATTATTTTTAATGTATTTATAGGCTTAGTGTAGTAGATTTGAAATCGGTGGGAAAACAACTCTACTACATTAAACCTATAACACTTTTAATAATTCTCCCTACTCCCCCAAAAAGGGGATTTAACTATGCAAGTGTAATGTCTACGATTAGAGCAGCCTTTGGAGCCCAAAGTTTGAATCCAATGTATCCGTAAGTTACAACTTCCATTCCAGTCTTTAGAGATACTGACTTCTCCTCGAAGCGAATACCTCGTGGTGAAGCGTATGTCGCTACGTTCTTGACTCCGAATACTCGGTGTGCAGAGTTTGTGTAAGTTGTTGTTCCAAGAGTTTCTGAAGCGAAAGTTCCTGTGCGAACAACGTGAATGTCTACACCCATGTAGTTTCCGATGAAACCATTTTTAAGTGCTGAGTCTGCAAAGTTGAAACCGTTTGTTGCCTGAGCTTGAACGAATCCAACCATGTCAGTGTTCTCGATAACGAGGAACAATCCCTTGTACACATCATCAAACCCAGAAACCTGTGAAATCAAGTTAGACATGATTACATTGATGTTTGCTGCGGTTGTGAATCCTCCTGCTGGAGTTGTGTAAGCTCCTGTTCCATCTTCACAGAGGTTGTTAAGAACAAATCGGTCGATTCTGTTTGCTACTTGATATACAGACTCATCAGTTCGTGATGCGAATAGGTCGAAGTTAGTAAGCACATCTTCAAAATCAAAGATATGTTCTGCTACGATTACTTCATCAGTGACTGTAAGAGTGTCATCTGTAGTAGTGAAATCAGCGACTGTGTAAGTTCCGACAATAGCCTGAACTACCGCAGTTGGCTGTGAGCCATACGGAGATTGAATTCTTTTGTTGTCTGTTCGGTCTACATTACAGATTTTCTCTGCAACAAGACGGTTTCTTAGTGCTTGTTCAAGAGTTGCCTGACGAAACTTATCGCGGTATGTTCTTGAGCTTATAGTGTTAGCCATTTAATTAGGGTTAAAATTACTTTAATAACCCACCGATTTAGAGGCTATTTCACGCCCCATCTAGCTCGGACAAGTCTATTGATGTCTTCTACGTCTTCAGGCATTTCTCCTTTAGATGCTTTAGATAGCAACACTTCGTCTGAGACTTTACCAGAACTGCGTCTTGCTGTACCAACATTAGATGCTGATGCAGTCTTTCGCATTTCTGCTTTGTCACTCAGGATTGTCTTAACCAGATTTGTCTTTAGAGCGTCTGCGATTGATATTTTCTTGAGTTGAGCGTATTCACGCACCTCCTCTACATCATCTTCAGGTACTTTTGCGTCAAACAGAGCATATAAATCCCTTGTGTTGATGTCACCAATCTTCTTAGCAGAATCTACTCGCATTTCAGGTTTCTTAGACTTATTTCGTTCTAGGATAGCCTTGTATTTAAGAGCTTCTGCCTTCCAATCAGTTCCATCGTCAACAGGTTCATCGTTTTCTTCCTCTGGACTTTCATCTTCGGTTTCTTCAATAAACTCCGTTGCTTCATTGTTTTCATTATCGTGCTGTTCAATGCCTTCAGCAGTTGTTTCATCATTTTCCATAGTGATGTTCTAGTTTTTAGTCCTGTTTTTACAGAGGTGGATTTCTCGTTGGTATAATTATACCATTTTTAATGACACGCTACTATTTACTATTCTTATTTACTACTATTCTTTTTGTTTACCGCTTCCTGCTCCTCTGGTGTAAGGTCTTTAGCCTCAGCAAGCATCTTCATCATATTAAGCCCTGCTTCGACAGCGTTCATGTATTTGTTTCTCGTTAGGAGAGTTATATACAGTTCGTCATCTTCCTCAGGGTCATACGCTAAGTCTACCTGCTTACCATCTGGGTTTTCTAGGAGGGCTATAGACACATCAAACATTTCAAGAAGTCTCTTGCGTGGCTCTATTATCTGAGCTATTTGGTCAAGGCTTGCCCCGACAAGCTTTTCTTCTGGAACACTTATCCAAAAGTCAGCGATTTGTCCGATTTCAGCTTCATCTCCGAACTTAGCAAAGAACCTTTTTCTTACAATATTTCTAGTGTTTGCGTCTGCGAATGTCTCCTTGATAATCTTCTTCTGTTCCTTTGATAGCTTGATACCAAAGAACAGTGAACGAATAACCTTGAGGAGAGCTTCGTTGCCCTTAAATACCCTCTTAATCAGTTCGTTCTCTGTTTTAATTCTATCCATCGTTTTTTATATTAGTTGTTAACCCGTAAATCCTCCACCGACTATTGGCTGCCCTACGGGAGGGGCTGCTGGAGAGGGTTGCATTGGTAATGCTTGAGGAGGGGTTGCTTTGATGCTTGCTAGTTCAGCAGGTGACACAGCGTTAGTCATTTCTAGTATCTTATTAAGAATCATGCGTGCGTTCTCGTCTTGAAGGAGGGCTGGGTTGCCACCAATAGCTTGGAGGACAGTTACAAGGGTAGCCATGTTGTTCTGCTTATCTTTCTGTTCACCTGTGATGTCTACCTCCAGTTCCCATTCCATATCTTTGAAAAACTCTTTCCAAGTAAGGTCTGATAGTTCATCTGGTACGAAGAATCTCTGGTTGCCCTGTTCATCTAGCTCTATCTTTACTCCATCAATTTCAATCTGCTCGTCTTCTGCTCCGATGGTAGGCACTTCACCTGTCGTGAGGATATGATTAGCTATCTTTTGAGCGAGTCTTTTGGTTGCTTCGATAGGGACATACTTCTTGTCTACCTTCTCAATGCCTTGTGCGTCTAGCGTTGCACTGATTTCATCTGCAGTGTTCATCTTCTTCTTCAAGTAAGGCAGGATATACTTCCTCATCATTTCTTCAACGTGCAAGCCTTTGTTCTCGGTCATTATCTCAAAGAGAGAGTGATTCTCTTGTAATAGGGCTTCCACTTGTCTCCACGCTGTTCCTGATGGTGCTGCGGTGCCCATCATAGACTCACTGATACCTGTGATTTCATTACCAAGAGATTTCCACTGTGATTGGAAGTTCTGAAGTGATGCGATGTCGTTTGAATTGTTAGCCAGCTGAGTAAGCGGTTGGTTAGTTGCGTGGATTAAGATGTCTCCATTCTCAATAGAGCTAAGAGCGTTCTGTCCTACGAAGTTACCGTCTGATGTTTGGAAGATTAGCTTGGAAGCTAGGTCTAGTTGGTCTTTGATACTCTTGACTGAGTGATTCATCATCCACTGTGCTTCAAACAAGTGTTCTACTGCTCCGATACTCATTGACCGCCCATCCTCTTTGATTAGGTGGGTAATCATGTACGGGTGATTAGTTTCTTTTCCTGAGATAAGGGTGAAGTCATCAAAGTCTCCTTTCTCTTTTCCTGCTACGAACGATATGACGTGCATTTGTTGCACATACTCATCCTCGTCTGTGTCTTTACCTGTTAGGAATGAAAGAGGCATATCTCCGTGTACTTCATATACTTTGATGAAGTTGTCTTTGTTGTCCTTCTGGTGTCCGTCAGTGGTCTTTCGAGTGGTGGTAGCATCGATAAGTTTCTTCACTATCTCTTGGTCATACCCTTTCTTCTTAGATAGTTGAGCTGGAGTCATCTCAAGAACCTCGATGGTTACATCATTATCAAAATCTACAGCGTCTACGATTAGGCGATTCCACGGCACTACCATAGCGTGCAGTCCTTCTCCGTTCTCTACGAACTTAACTACCGCAGAGCCATAGCGTGCTAGAGTCCTGCCCCATTCGTTAAGGAACGCACCAAAGTTGTCCTTTCTCATCCAGTTCTGTAGGTGGACAGTAGCTATGAACGAAGTCATTATCTCCCTAGACTTAGTTGCCTTGATTTTTATGTCTTTCCTATCAAGGTCGGTAGCTCTGTACCAGATGTTCACGGCTGATGTAACGATGTTGAAGAACGGCTTGTCTCTCCCCATAGCGTCAGTCTCTCCTGATGTATGCTTGGAGTTTAGATACGCATCTATCTTCTCAATGTTTTCATTAAGCGAGAAGTCTACATACTTTGAAAGAGAGGTCTCACCCCTCACGAAGTCTTCTTCATTCTTTCTGACGAGTTCTGCTACTTTGTTTTTTGAATCCATTATAAATCCACCGATTTATTTAGAATTATTTGTTAAGTATCATAATTATACCATTTTTGCCTATTTGTTAGAATTGGTATGACTCCTGCGTTGTGCAAACTGATTCCTTTGAGCCAAGATAACTCTCCCTGCTTCCTCTGACTGTTCAGGTATCATCTTATCTCTCACATGGAAGTACATACGCATAATCCAAGTGTCGCTCTGGTCGGGACTGTGCCCTATCGCTGCCTTCACATCATCTTTCATAGTAGCCATACGCTTACCATCTCCTGTTGATACATCCTGATACACCGCAAGCTCCTCTAATATCTTTTCCTTAAAGTCTCCTGTTAGCCTTGAAGCGATTGCGTGATTGTTCACAAGGTCGGCTAGGTTGAATACACACTGACTTCGTAAGTTCTTGTAATCAGATACCAGAGGTGTGATTGGACTGCTTAATACTCCCACGTTAGGAAGTCTGATAATGTCTTGGTCGGTCTTTATCGGTGCGTATGATGACTTGTAGCCTATGATACCGTCAAGGAATGAGCTTGAAGCTACTCCTGCCCCTACTCCAATAGCGTCTACAGCGATGTGCGAGTACGGTATCTGTTCTTGTGATGCATACTCCCGTATCTTATGAACGATACTCTCGGTGTTAAGGCGTGCATACTCCTCACGCTTGTACTCCTCTAGCCCATCCCAGAAAGAGAATATGGTTTTATCTGTTCCATCATCTGCTATGTCCACTATCAAATACTTCCCACCTGTTTTTGTTATGGTGTTAGAGAATACATCTACCAGTGAGTCATACTTGAACAATGCCCCTGCGTTGTCTATGTACTCCGCTAGTATCTCCTGCTTGTATGTTTCATAGTCTAGCTCAGCCTTAGCCTTAGTCATTTCTTCTGCTGGTAGGAACGGGTTATCGTTAGAGGTAAAGTGAAAGACTGCGTAGTCATTGTCTTTCTCTGCCATCTTCTCTAGCCTTCTTAGGTTTGGATTCTCCTTCTTAGGTGTACCGATGAATGTAGCGTACCCTGCTGTGTCTATCAGCGTTGGTCTGAATATCTCCTGCCAGCCCATAAAGAAGTCCTTCATAGTATCTACTTCATCAAATACTATCTTATAGGCACTCTTACCTCGGAAGTTCTCTCTGTTCTCCCACCCTGCCAGTTTAATCATTGAAAAGCCTCCGTCTTGCGTTGGAAGTGTTATCTCTAGTCTTTGCTCATGAAAGTCCCCTACTCCATGTAGTCGTTTCTTTAGGAGTGCCCATAGGATTTCTCGTGCTTGTATCTGGGTAGGACAGATGTAGAAGATGTTTCTATCCTTTCCTGTAACGGCATCAAATGCCATGTCCTCTACTTCTAGGGAAGATTTACCTGCTCGTCTACCTGCTCTGATTACTTTGAATCGTGCTGGAGACTTAATTACTTCTCTCTGTTTGTCGTGAAGATTCACTTTTTATTGAATGAACTATCAAATACTATGCTCAGTGGCCCTCCGTTACTTGTTAAGTCTGTAGACTGCTTAGCCTTATCCATAGTCCTATCATGGATTTCTTTGATTGCTGTTATGTCTCCTTCTAGTGCTTTAGCTATAATGATTGGCTGTATCATTGGTAGAGCACTTGTTAAAGCAATCTTATACTCCTCTATGATGAGCTTACTAGCCTTCCTTAGAGCTTTTACTTCCTCGGTATCCTTAGTCCTTCCTTCAGGATTTAATGAGCCTTGCCCTGGTAGGATTCTTCCCAGCTCGTCTCTAGTTATTTCTACATGTGACATATCATTGTATTATACCACGTCTTCTTGTTTCTCACTATCTATTTAGGGTTACTTGCAAGATAGTTCTGCGTATGTGGATTCTCAGGAAGCATCTCTGCATATCGTTGTAGTGTTTTCTCTACTCCCTTTAGCCTTATTTCCATAAACAGGTTTGCTACCATATCTACTTGACCTCTTGTGTAAAATGTATTTTCCATGTTATTTAGGGTTAGTGTCTAGGGAGGTGAGGAGGTGAATAAAGTAATCTTTTGCTTCTGCTATGCTTTGTTCTTCCCACTCGTTTGGGATTGGGGCAGTTTTAATTTCCTCTATTACCTTCTTCCTCATCTCTTGCTCGGCCTGATGGATTGATTCGGAGAGGAAGGCTCTGACAATCTGTTTGTTTTCAGTACACTTAGCTCCATTTACAGGTTTTGAGTAAAAAATACCTGACAATTTATCTTCAAACTCCGCTAATCTTTTTTCCTTGTATGTCATATCTATTCCTCAATTAGCTTATATTTCTTACCTCCTATGATTATAATGGTGTCTTCTCCTTTTATCTTCCAGCCGTCTGTTTCTGCTCCTGCGAATGTGTACCAACTTCCAACTTCTTCAAAATCAGCTCGCCAAGAAATTAGGAATGTGCTTGTGAGTACCTCTAGCACTAATGCTTCATATCCGTCTTCGTTCACAACAATATCTCCCACTTTTACGTCTTTCATTGCTCGTGGAGCACTTTGGTCTCCTGTGTTTGTGCAGTTGTTCATATCTATTCAATGTTAGTAAGCATTTTGTTATATTTTTCTTGCATTTTAACGCCCCCACACCTCCACGCAAGCTCGGCTTCTTTTAAAATAATCAACTCGACTGAAGGCGATATTTCAATACCACCCTGTCGCATTACAATCACTCTGATCTTTGTTTTTTCTAGGTGTTCTTTCATATCTAGTTAGTTAGTTAATAAGTGTCCTATAAACTTCTTTGTTTCTTCCGACTGGTCGTTGAGGTTGTCTTTGAATAAGTCCCAGAAAGTTCTTTTGCTCCCAAAGTGAAGCCACCCATTAGAAGCTACTGTTGCAAATAAATTCTCTTCATGTTTTTTGTCTATTGCCATCATTACCACTGCTAGCGTGATAGGTTTACCGAGGATTTCAAACTCACTCTTTAGGTTTTCGTGATTTTTTAATGATACATATTGGTGTTTGTATCCCCTTTCCCACTCAAACCCTGCACCTGAAACACCAAACATTTGTGCATGTTGAAAAAGAAAGTTATCATTACCTACATAATTTCCAACATTTCCCTTAAGAACTATTGCTCCAATTCCTTGAACGTCTTTAAGAGACCTTACCTCACCTCCAAACTCCAACTCCATCACGCTCGGAACTAACTCTTGTATTCGTTTTATTGTTTCTTCGTGGGTCATGTGTTTAGTTAGCTAATAAGTGTCTTTTCAAAGCTAGTAGAGTTCACGGGAGGTCAGGAGGTCGTACAATTCTTGATGCGTGTCTGCTCTTTTTACGTTGTCTACATCAAGGATTCCGTTTACTATCTCTACAGCTTCCCACCCTACAAAACTTTTGTAAGGTTGCCCGTTCATTAAACATCCGCAATCCATAACTGAGTATTTTCTTCCATTGATACACGCTTCATACCAAGTATTTCTCTTAGGTACATCTATGCGAGCATTAAGCCAGTGGGGTGTCTTTTCCGTCATCAAGTAATTTTTCAGCCAGTTTTTTAAGTTCATTTTTGTTGTTTTCCCAGAGTACATATTCTAATGCTTCACGACCTTTTTGAGTTATATTCTCACTCTCATCTAAAAACCCTACTTTGATAAAAGATTTCTCTGGTTCTGTTCTTAGTAAACTTTTGATTGTGTTTTTGATTGTGTTCATAGTGTTTGATTTATATATATTAGTAATAACTTTACATTCCCATACGCACGAGCCAAAAGTGTTTTCTATTACGCCTTTTGCAACGTATTCTCCATTTATTTCCGCAACCCATACTTCTCTAAAGTAGTCTTCTTTTATTTCTAAAACCATTCTCAGGTGTCCCCAAGGGCAACTTGTATCTATAATATCTCCGAATTTTGCAATTTTTAGATATTCTTGTATGTTCATATCTAGTTAGTTTGTATACATCTTGTCTTATAAAAGATACATAATCGGCAGTTTGTATCTGTCCTTCCAAAGCTAGTAGAGTTCACGGGAGGTCAACACTCCCCCACGAACTCTGCCAGCCTTATAAGGCTAGTATCGCCCCATTATGTATCGTCATCTCAGGCTTAGCCTTTGATTAACGGGTACTACAGGGCAGGTTGTTATTTGTTAAGCTCAATCCATAGTCTTGCTACTGCTTCTTGTGGGGTTTTGCCAAAGAAACATTCACCTAAAGATTTATATCTATCTTTCATAGCGACCCATTCTCCTTTTGATTTCATTATTCCATCCAAGTTTCCCCCACACGCTTCTATTAAGGAAGAAAGGGTGGGTTCACCGAAACCTGAGCCTTCTTGCTCAAACCCCATATCTTTTAACTTTTTATATAGTTCGTAGT
>Ga0209414_1001501_pt1 | contig 11019 bp, 10 predicted proteins | sample LakVidmifraction_4_FD_181154 | JGI IMG/M metagenome (GOLD analysis project Ga0209414, IMG submission 181154) | Hypersaline microbial communities from Lake Vida, Antarctica - Brine Hole Two &gt;0.2 micron (SPAdes) (version 2) | ecosystem: Environmental > Aquatic > Non-marine Saline and Alkaline >... | reverse complement strand
TAGCAATGTGGATGAGGCAGTAGAAAGATTGCAACAGCTTTTCAAAGTATCTGATCTTGATCTTGAGGCAAGAAACTGGAAAGTCCTGGCCAAGGATTATCTCTCTGCATTGGAAGCAGACAAAGGAGGCTCAGCCATAATCCTCTTTCTGGTCTTCATCATTGCAGCAGTGGGAATCTCCAATACGATGCTTATGTCCATGTATGAACGAACACGGGAGTTGGGAATGATGAGGGCTCTTGGCATGAAAAACAGCCATATCCTGCTCTCTTTCTTGTTTGAAGCTGGGGGCATCGGATTAGTGGGATCTGTCATCGGCCTTGCCCTAGGCGCTTTGGGTAATCTCTATATGGTCAATGTAGGCATTGATTTTGGCTTTCTCATGCGCGACATGGATATTGGCTATAGGATCCAAAGCATCGTGCGAGGCACTTGGAATCTTAGGTCGTTTGTAGTGACCTTAGTCTCAGGAGTAGGACTCTCGATGATCGTTGCATGGCTACCCATCAGGCGCTCCCTGAAGATGGATATTCCTTCTTGCCTGCGCCACCAATAGGCTCTTATCATAAGCTTTTCTGAACAACAAGGCCTTCATGCTCATAAAACTGCCGGTAAGACATAAGGATAGTCTTACCGGTAGTTTTGTGTATATCCTTTATTGTGAAGTCAAGCAACGAATGTCTTTAGTGTGCTTCTTTTGCAAGCTTCTCTATCAAAGAATCTCCCCTTCTGAAGAGAGGGTGACCACAGCTATGGGCAGGATCTTACCAGATGCTGTAATGGCACGCTTCACTGCACTATCAAGGCCCCCACAGCAGGGCACTTCCATCCTGACCACAGTAACGCTTCTGATAGTGTTGTGCTCAAAGATGAGCGCAAGCTTCTCGGCATAGTCGCCTTCATCAAGCTTGGGGCATCCGATGAGGGTAACCTTGTCCTTGATGAACGTATTGTGGAAGTCTGCATAGGCATAAGCTGAGCAGTCAGCGGCAATGAGCAGGTCGCAGTTCTTGAAGAATGCGGCTTGGGGAGAGGCGAGCTTGATCTGTACAGGCCACTGGCGTAGCTGGCTGACAGGCTTTGTTGTTGTTTTTGTTGTTCTGGTCTCTTCTGCAGTTTCTTGTTCACTCTGCTTCATGACCTTCATTTGAGTCCCTGGGCAGCTGAAAACAGGGACCTCGTCCCCCATCAGATGGGCTACTGCCTCATGGTTGAAGGCAGGGGCCTCCCTATCTTCAAAGGTGATGGCACCGGTGGGACATACAGGCAGACAGTTGCCCAATCCATCACAATAGTCCTCACGCAACAAGATCGCTTTCCCGTCTTTCATCCCGATGGCACCCTCTAGGCAAGCACTTGCACACAAACCACACCCATTACACAATTCTTCATCTATACGTATCATCTGTCTTATCATTATATTTCTCCATTGTCTAAATTTCCTACTCATGATACTATGCGGTAAAAGTAAGTTATGTTGTTTTTACAACAAAAGGATAGATTTATGAATGCGCTACCAGTACTTGCACAAAGCCTCCTTTTCCAAGGAGTAAGCCTAGACGACCTGCCCCACCTTCTCAAATGCTTGGAGCCCAAAGAGGTCACCTACCCTAAGGACTACACCATTATTGAGGAGGGGGACATCCTCGATGAGCTTGCCGTGATCGTATCGGGCTCGGTCACTGTTGTCCGCCACGACTTCTGGGGGAATCGGACACTGGTGGCAAAACTGGGAGTGGGTGACATCTTCGCTGAGACTGTTGCCTGCACAGCAGAAAAGAGCGTGGCATCTGTGATAACGGAAGAAAAGACCGTAGTACTCTTTCTTGGTGTGCAGAAGATCATAACCTCCTGCCCATCAGCATGTGTTTTCCATCACACCATCATCGAGAACATGGTCAAGTTGCTTGCTCACAAGAACCTTGCCCTGATGCAGAAGATGAACCATATAACCAAACGAAGCACCCGCGAGAAGTTACTCTCCTTCCTCTCTGAACAGGCGTTGAACAGGGGTCAACAGGAATTTACCATTCCCTTTGATCGTCAGCAGCTTGCCGATTACCTTTGTGTGGACCGTAGTGCCATGGCTAGCTGCCTGGGCAAGATGAAGAGCGATGGCCTGCTCGAATATACCAAGAACTCCTTTATCCTCAAAATAGCAGATTGATAGGGTAATTTCTTACTCTGGCGAACAGGGCTTACCTGCAGTACAATGAGCTATCACACTTGTTCACTGTAATTGGAGGGCTTATGAAACGATTGAGAAATCTTCTTCTAGTAGGATTCGTGGCCACTATGATGGTCTTCACTTCCTGTGCGACAGTCCAGGAGCAGGTAGTCCCTGAAATACAACTGCAAACCTTAGAAACGAGCGTTGCAGTCGTCGACAAGTACGGCAACCTCACCTTGGAAATGAGTGAACACCTCCTCTTGGGTGCAGGCTATGAGGTAGGCGATATCGTAGAAATCACCGTTGGAGACTTCACCTATGAATCTCCTATCGGAACCGCCTATAGCGATGTGGACAAGGGCGACTATATAGTCAGGCTTACCAAGGGCTATGTCATCCTTGCCATTAACTACGGTAACCTGGCAAAGACCCGCAACGCAGTGAAAAAGGCACCGGTCACGATTGCCCTAGCTGACAAAGGTGGATACCTACAGGAGTTTAAGCTAAGGCACCTGGTACGTACAGATGTACGCGCTGACTATGCAACGGATGCAGTCTTCGCCAACTTCCGCATGGTCTCCTACGGCTCAATTGCTGAGGGCATGCTCTATCGATCAGCAAACCCCGTGCTCGATGATGAACGCGCTCCCTATGTTGCTACACTAACTGAGTTGGTTGGTATCAAGACAGTCATCAACCTGGCAGACGACAAGGAGAGCCTCTACGCCAACCTCGATGATGCACCCTACTATAAGGCCCTGGTTGAAAAAGGATCGGTCATCGCCCTCAATATGGGCGTCACCTTCACCGATGCCGATTTCATCCTTAAGCTCCGAGAGGGCCTCGCCTTCATGGCCAACCACAAGGGCCCCTATCTTGTACATTGCAACGAAGGAAAAGACAGGGCAGGTTTTGTCAGTGCCCTGCTCAGTGCCATCATGGGAGCAACCGTTGATGAGGTTGTAGAGGATTATATGACCAGCTATGAAAACTACTATGGAGTGGAGAAAGGTACAGAGCGGTACGAGCTCATCAGCAGGATCATCGTGAACCTCTTCTCGGATATCAACGACGGTAAAAAGGTAACTGACAAGAGCATACGAAAGGTTGCTGAGAAGTACCTGTTGAACCAGGTGAAACTCTCCCCAACACAGATTGATGCTATCAAGGACAATCTTTCTGGAAAGAAACTGAAGGTCAGCGGACAAATTGTTTTTGCTCTCTGATGAGACAGTATTAGGTAGCGGGCAACCGTCTTGGTTGCCTGCTACCTATACATATAAACTACTCTCTATTTGGTCTCTATTTTTTTAGTTGTAGTGTATTGTATTTTTTGATGGTATTTTTTTGCTTTGGAAATAAGGAGGTCTCATGCAAGAGCCTTGTATTTTCTGTAGGATGGATAGCGAACGGATTGTCGATGAGAACTCGTTAGCATATGCAATTATAGACAACTTTCCCGTTTCAGAGGGACATACCCTCATCATCCCCAAACGCCATGAACAGGATTATTTCCTCCTGACAAAAGAGGAGAAGAATTCTTGTGATGATCTGTTGGATAGGGCACGGACTCGTATTCTCTCTTCAGATCCGACAGTTGCAGGGTTCAATGTGGGTATCAACATAGGAGAGGTGGCTGGCCAGTCAGTTTTCCACTGCCACATCCACCTCATCCCCAGAAGAAAGGGCGATACACCGAACCCCAAAGGCGGGGTTCGTCACGTCATAGCGCACAGGGGGTGCTACCCTAGGCCTTAAGCACCTGAACTGGAGCTTCGAGGATATCCAGGTTGTCGCAAACAGTATCCAGGAAGAACAGGCGGAGAACCTGCAGGTCGAGTTCGTCCTCATAGGGACCGAGGTCCTCGCGGGTTTCCTTGGTATAGAGGAAAGTCCTTGGCTCTGAAAAGTTCCCCTTAGTATCAAAGTCCGACTGCAACTCTTTCAGCGAACATCCCAGCGTATGGGAGAGCGAACGAAGATCTTCCTGTTCAAGTGAAACGACCAGCTTGAGCTTGCCCTTATGGGTGACAGCCATCGCATAGGGGATATAGACAAGGTCCTCTCCACTTTTGCAGGCAGGGCTCTTGAGCATGGTGCAGACCACTTCCCCACATTTCCATATCTCATCATGAATAACCCCATCGGTTACATCGGGCAGCGAGTGCCATATTAGGGGGTCGATCTTTTTCAGTGCCGTAATATCCAAAATCATACAATCCTCCCTATGCACGATAGCTTATCCCTTTATTGGGTAACAAGGGTAATTAGCTATTGACGTGCCTAGTATCAAGACTTTATCGTATCTTTATGAACAATCCAATAGTAATGGCCTTAGTAGCCACCCTCGGAACCTGGGGAATGACCGCCCTGGGAGCTGCCCTCGTGTTCTTCTTCAAAACCATCAAAGACCATGTGATGAACTCCATGCTCGGCTTTGCAAGCGGCGTCATGGTTGCAGCAAGCTTCTGGTCTCTGCTTGCCCCTGCCATAGACATGGCCCAAGACGGTCCGGTTCCTGCATATCTGGTTGCGGCCATCGGCTTCCTCTTGGGTGGTGCATTCCTCTGGCTCAGTGACAGGCTCCTGCCCCATGCTCACTTTGGCGCAGCGCCCGGTGAGACAGAGGGCATCCCTACTCACTTGCGCCGGAGCATCCTTCTGGTACTCTCCATCACGCTGCACAACATCCCAGAAGGGCTTGCCGTCGGCGTTGCCTTCGGTGCTGCGGCCTTGTCAGGAGAACCCAACGCATATATGGGCGCTATTGCAGTGGCCATTGGTATTGGACTACAGAACTTCCCTGAAGGGGCTGCAGTCTCCATCCCACTCAGAAGGGAGAACCTCAGCAGGTTCAAAAGCTTCATGTATGGCCAGGCCTCAGGGATTGTGGAGCCTATAGCTGGTGTCTTGGGTGCATTGTTGGTTATTCAAGTGCAGGCAGTACTGCCCTATGCCCTCGCCTTTGCCGCGGGTGCCATGATCTACGTTGTTGTTGAAGAGCTTGTTCCTGCAGCCCAAGGAGACCCTGACGACCACAGTGCAACGCACTATGCCACCATCGGGACCATGATAGGATTCACGGTCATGATGATGCTGGACGTAGGCCTGGGTTGATCTAGATCCTTTGCAGGAGATTCTCGATAGTAAGGTTTCCCAAAGAGGCGACACCCCGTGCCTGTACCTGACTTGCTATGGCTTCCCCTGCAGTATCACGCTCATCAAGCTCTATGGTATCAAGACCATAGAGTGAATTCACCAGATCCTGCACCTTGAGATTCTCCAAGGGTTGCATGGGGATATACATCGTATGGCCATTGTTGGAAGGGGTGATGAATTTCAGCTGTGTCAACAACTCCAGAAACCCATTGAGACGCAAATCTGGGATGGCCAGGCGATTCATCATCTCCTTGGTGGTGGTAGAACCTCCGCCATTGCGGAAATTGCTGCCAATGAGCATCATGATGTTCACCCCTTCACAGAGCTGCAAGGCCGGGCTCTTGGGAAGGCCTTTGTAGACCTGGATATCGGGACGGAACTGGTGTGCGTACGACAGCTCGACACAGTAGAAGACAACAGCCCAGAAGACATAAAAGAGCACAAGGAAAAGGAATACTATAGCCAATGAGCCATAGATTACCGAGTATCTGGCTGCCATTCCTGAAAGCAAGAAGAGAAACTTGCCAAACAGCATAAGAAATAACGTACCGGAAATCGAACCCAACATTGCAGAAGAGAATTGGACCTTGGTGTTGGGTACAAAATACGTAAGCATGAAAAGAATTGCCCAAGAGGTGACTATCGGGGTAAGGGCTCCCACTATCCTGGACCAAAGCGCAACAGATGCGCCTATGAGGTTCAGGTACCAGGAGTTCACCACCGATTGGATGCTGATGTAGGCAGCGACAAGCAAGCACGCCACGATAAGGAATGTTACAAAATTGGCCAGGCGCTTGATGGAGTTCCTATTGCGTGTGGTGCGATAGATATGGTTGATGATCGTCCAGACCTTGTTGATCAGGAGCACCATCGTGATGAGAAAGGAGACCAGGCCTACAACCCCCAAGCTTGTCGCATTGGTAGTGTAGATGTTCAACAGGTCCATAAGCTGAAAACCAGCCTCAGCTCCGATGACCTCAGAAAGCCACTGTTGAAGCAGATCGACAAGTGGCTCCAAAACACCAAAGGCACTGAAAAAGGTAAAGATGAAGGTGACAGCAGGCACCAAGGCTATCAGGGTGGAGTAGACCATACTTGAGGCTGACTGCATCACATTGTCTCTTAAGGCCTGATTCAAGGCAAGGTGAGCAAGTTTCACTGATGCCAGGCTCTGTTTCTTTATGGTACGGATAAAACTCATGCTGCTACACTCGATCCATGATCCATGAGGAGAGGTACTTCATGGTTTTTTCTCTGTCCGTATCATTCAGGAGCTCATGTCGTGCTCCATCTACCAAGCGCAGGGTCAGATCCTTGATACCGGCTTGCTTATAAAACTCCTGGACCTTGAGCAGACCCTTGCCATAGTTTCCCACAGGGTCCATCTTGCCGCTGATGATCAGGATGGGCAGGTCGTTGTGCAGACGTTTCGCCCGTTCACTACTGTTGGCAAGGCCAATGCCTTCCAGCATGTCCTCAAAGAACTTTGCCGTACAGACAAACCCACAAAGGGGATCATCATCGTATTTCTGCACCTCTTTCTCGTCACGGCTGAGCCAGGCAAAGGCAGAAGAGGCATTGGGTATCTGTTTGTTATAGGAGCCGAAGCTCATCTTGTTCAGTTGTGCATCGACAAACTTCGAACCGTGCTTCTTCACATGTGACCGTGCTATCATGCCGCCGATCTTGCCAAGGATACCCATTGAAGGGCCTGTGCCCATTATGATGACACCATCATACAGGTCAGGGGTTTCTGCAATGATGGTCCTGGCCAAGAAGGAGCCCATGCTGTGTCCCATCAGAAAAAAAGGAGTCTTGGGAAACTCGGAAACGATGAGATTGGAAAGTTCCTTGGAATCTTCAGCAACTCGCATCCATCCGTCCCTCTCAGCAAACCAGCCAAGGGTTTCTTCTGCTTTAGTTGCTGTAAGGCCATGGCCCCGATGGTCTTGGGCATAAAGAGCTATTCCCTGCTTGTTGAGATACTGTGCAAACCTGTCATAACGCTGGCTATATTCAGCCATTCCATGGAGAAGGTGCACTACGACTTTCACCTGGACCTCTTCGGGTATCCATGCATGGTAGTACAGCACGTGAGAGTCACTACAGGTCAATTTCCTGGTCTCAGACATACGCATCCTCCTAACCTATAATTCTTATACAATTTCAATGCTAGTCTACCAGCAATATCGCTTGCTCACAAGAATATCCTACTATAATAGGGTAAATTCACAACGATGCTCTTTTGTGATAGTATATAGGCATGGATACAATCATCTTTGGATCAGACTTGCACGGGTCCTTGCCAGCGCTCACCTCACTTCTTGAAAAGGTAGAGAAGTTTCGCGCCTCCCACCTCTTGCTTGGAGGGGATCTCTGTCCTCCAGAAAACACCCTCTTCAAGATTGCCCTTGCCAACAGCCTAGTAGAGATCATACACGTCAGGGGGAATTGCGACAATGCGTATGACTTTTCAAAAGCCCAGTTGCCTCTTCCTCCCCTCATCCACAAGTTCCTGTTTGGCGAGAGAACCATCTTGCTTACCCATGGGGACAGGTATCCTTCACCATATGGCCTGGGGCTTAAGAAGGGTGATATCTTTATTTCAGGACACACCCATACCCCACAGCTGCATACTGATGCAATGGGCATCATATGCGTCAACCCGGGCTCGACCACCTTCCCGAGGAACACGTTGGGCCCCACCTATGGGATCATCGACAACAACAGCATCAGAATCCTCTCGCTGAAGGACGATGCCTGCATAACAGAGCTGAAGACCTACTCGATGCCTCGCAAAGACCAGTAGGCGTCAAGAAGCCGCACAAGAGGGACTACCTGGGAAGATGGGTAGTTGCTGGATGCATCCAAGAGAAGCGGCTCAGGCAGTGAGCCATACCGGCCCTTTCGGCCTGTAAGCTTGCTGTCGATCTCCTGCTGCAACCTCCATGCCCTCTCTCCAATCCCTTTGATCGCCTCGGCCGTCACTTGATACCCCTCTGAAAGGGAAGCGAGCTTTGCAAGCAGAGCCCAAGCTTTTCCTGTGGTAAGGAAGTGGGGAAACCTGAAAATAGACTTCTCATAAAAGGGAATGGACAGCCAGGGACAAAGCCCCAAGGACTCCATGGCATAGCGCACGTCTTGAGAGAAGATAGCCCACCGGGCGAGCTTTCTCTCATTGCCCCTATGGTAGTGGTTCCCATACATCAGCTCAGCAAACACAAGGGTATCGTCACCTGTGGCGGCAAGGATTGCTTGGGTAGGCAAGCCACGGTAATCAAAGGGTGCAAGTGCCTGCTTATCAACCATGTAGGCGTGTTCTTCCCCCCCATACATGCTTACCAGCGTGGAGAAAGGATCGGCAAGCTGTTCCCCTGTGCCCCTGCGGTATGCCATAGCATCGATTATCCGCATATACTGCATCACAGTCGAATTCCCCAGATTGGGCAAGAAGGACAACCCCCCTTCTACGCGGGTTTTTCTCGCCCAGGAGAGGACGGAGCCCACACTGATGGGGTCAAGGCCGTTGTCAGTGCAACGCTGGACCAGAAGCGCCACACGGCGGTAATCAAAAAGTTCCAGATTGGAGCCCAACGCCATCAGGTTGGAAAAATCCAAGAGATTCTGCCTTGGTGACATGGGGGTTCCGGAGGTTGGGCAGCCGGCACAGAGAGGTCCTTCATTTTTTGAACCTGCTGTATGCACTTTGGGACAGAGGCCCCACAGCCTTCCATCCACCCGCATGGAGTAGTTGTCAATGGCAGCCCAACCATGCCTGTTGGCCTTTTTCAGAAGGGTAGCAGGCCCTTCTTCCTGCATGGCCCTGCCGATCGCAGTCTTTTTCACCAGTGCATAATATCGTTTGGTGCAGAGCCCCAGCTCTTTGGTATCATAGCCTTCCCTCCCACTGGCTATTGCCTGAAACAGTATAAGTTTGAGGTTTTTCAGACCGAACACCATCCCGACCCCACCGCGAGTTATGTTGAGCTCACTATATACGAGAGAGGCATAGGGGACCTGATGTTCTCCAGCTGGCCCGATACACAAGAGAGGTTGGTCGCGGAACTGCTTCTGGACCTCACTTGTAGTCATGTCATGGAACCTCTCTGCATTGGCGAAGGTCACTTTCTGAGAGTCTATCTCCAGGCTGCACAACCGTCGGCTCCTGCCAACAATGACCAGGGCAGAGCACCCACATCCCAGTAGGTTCTTGGAGAGTGTACTGCTGATGCTGTTGACCGCAAGCCTTCCCGTACTAGGAGAACGCGTGACTACCGTTGATGAGTCGGCACACACCATGGAGGTGTCACTCGCAGAGCCTGCAGCTATGACGATGGGATTGCCCACCTCGTACAGGTGGCTGTCAAGGCTATCATAGGAGGCATAGGTATCCCAAAGGGAGAGCGCAAGAAGCCGTCCTCCCAACAGAGCTTTTGCATCTGTTTCAGAAAGGGGGATTTTTTCCCAAGACTCTTGGGAGAGGTCTATAAGAAGGATTGCCCGTTGGCGATACGGGAATGCCATTATCTGCTTTTTTGCCATATATTAAGGATACCTACTCTGCTTTGAGCTGTCAATTCAGCTGGAACTACTTTGGATGCTCCAGTATACCACAAAAAAGCGCATTCGTTTTACCCTTGTTCTCTCACCCTTCTTGGCCGTATGATAGGGATATGAAACAGATAGTAGTAACATGTGACGATAAGAAAATAAGCCTGCCGATAGGATCAACGGTCGAGGAAGGACTCCTTGCCTTTGGTATCGTACAAACGACTGATACCCCATCCTATCTGGAAAACCCCATCGTAGGGGCTCTGGTGAACCATGAATTGCAATCCTGCTCGACTGCCATGGTCAGCGACTGCACCCTTGAAGGGATTAGGCTATACGGCGACATGGGCAAGAGAATGTACCGGCACAGCATCTGCTACCTGTTGTGCTGTGCTGTCTCGATGCTCTACCCCAGCAGGAGGCTTGTCATCGGACACTCCCTCGGGGATGGCTACTACTTCAGCTTCGATGATGACCTGACACTACAATCAACCGATATTGAAACCATCTCAGAGACCATGAGGGCTCTAGTTGACCAGGACCTCCCCATAGAGGAGGTGGTGCTCCCCTATGAAGAGGCTATGGACTACTTCAAGGACAACCATTTCGACCAGACAGCAAGCCTTCTCGCAACGCACAACGAACCTGTGGTCGAGCTCTACCGCCTGCAAGGCTATCTCGACATTTCATATGAGCCTCTGTTGTGCCAGACAGGCCTGATGCAGGTATGGGAACTCAAGCCCTACCAGGACCGTGGCATGCTCCTACGGTATCCCAGGTCCCATAACATAGGTGCCTTGGATCCTTTTGTAGACAACCCCCTTCTGTTTGCCATCTTCAAGGAGTACAAGGCTTGGGGAAGCATCCTCAATGTCCAATCCCTCGGCCAGCTCAACCAACTGGGAAACCAGAACACCATAGAGTCCTTCATCCGACTGGCAGAAGCCCTGCAGCAGAAGAAGATTGCAAACATAGCAGACCAGATCAACATCCATAGCAGCGTGAAGGCGGTCCTCATCGCAGGGCCCTCCTCCTCGGGAAAGACTACCTTTGCCCACAAGCTTGCCGTCCAGCTGCAGGTGCTGGGAAAGCGCACTATCAAAATATCACTGGATAACTACTACCTGTCCCCCCACCTC
>Ga0209414_1001498_pt1 | contig 11053 bp, 9 predicted proteins | sample LakVidmifraction_4_FD_181154 | JGI IMG/M metagenome (GOLD analysis project Ga0209414, IMG submission 181154) | Hypersaline microbial communities from Lake Vida, Antarctica - Brine Hole Two &gt;0.2 micron (SPAdes) (version 2) | ecosystem: Environmental > Aquatic > Non-marine Saline and Alkaline >... | reverse complement strand
CAATAAGAAACTGGAGTCTTACAATCTCTCAACTCAATATTCATTTTAAGGAGAGGTTGAAAGATGCTTTAAATTTGCTATAATTTTACAGGTTATGAGGTGTTGACACAGAATTATTTACAGTCCCTAATAAGTCCTTTGGATTTATAGAGTTTAACTTTTCAAGACATGCCCAACACCCTTCATAAAATAAGTCGTAGTCAAAGGCAAGAAAAAATTAAACGCTTCTTGTGCATCTATAATCTTATCTTTATTTCCTAAGAATACTTCTATGGTAATTCCTCTATCCAGCACTTCTTGTATTTTCTTAATATCCCAGTGGTAAGTTAAAAGTGCTTCAAGTTCTTCTTTTGTTCCTACTTTTAGATAGTTGCTAAGGTTGAGGCTTGAAGGATAAGTCGCATTGGCTAAAAATTGTTTGACATAGGCTTCTTGACCTGCTTCAAAATAACGCAGTTGAGTACGGATGAAGCTTGACTTTTGTGTTTGGAAAAAGGCAGGAGAGAGAAGGATGAGTCTATCTATACGCTTTTTAGCATGATAAACATACTCAAATGCCTGTTGTGCCCCATAAGAAAAACCCGAAACACAATAATCACTGTTTATAAGATATGGAGTAAACAGTTTCTCTTCGTACTGAAGTGAGAATCCATTAAAGTATTTCATTAAAATAATTTCATGCTTAAAATATTTTGCGTAAGATCACTCTACACTCTTCAGCTGTAATATTTTCATTCGCTAAAAGATAGATAGAGATCTCACTCAGTGCTTTGTCCAGTGTTTTTAAAAGTGTTATGACTTCTGAAACTGATTCCCGTAAAAGTTCTTCTTCCTGTTGAGGGGTGACGATGAAGTTTTCACTCATAACATACTCATAGACCACTTTTCTCACTATCTCTTTTGCCTGAGCTATGTCTGTACTTGCATTGGTAAATTGTTCATTGTAGTGTATCTTTGTAGCAATGCTCCCTGCAAGATAGACTTTTATACGTGAGAGCAGTTGACTTTTGGAAAGTATCTCATGTTCTTGGCTTAGCAGTCTGGTATTTACGATACCTATTTTTTCAAATTCAACATCCATCCATGTAGCTATGACAGCCTTAGCGGCCTGATAAATAGCTTGAATTTCTCTTTCTTCTTCTGTGAAAGAAAGTATCTTTCGTTTTCCTAGTAAGACTTTCTCTTTTACTGCTTCAAAGTCAGAAGTTTCAACTACCCTGCGTCCTTCTCTCATGGCAAAAATAGCTGCTTCGTTTGTGAGTGTGTCCAGTGCTGCAGAGTTAAAACCTACTGTCATACGTGCAACGAGGTTTATATCTACTTCATTTGGCTTGTGGGCAAGATAGAGTTCGAGTGTTTTGGCTCTATCTTCCAAGTCTGGCAGTGAAATATGAATACGTCTATCGAAACGTCCTGCTCTCAGCAGTGCTTCATCTAACATTTCTATTTTATTTGTAGCACCGATAACTATGACACCTGAACTGTCTTCAAATCCATCCATTTCAGTAAGGAGCTGGTTCAGTGTGGCTTCTCTCTCATCATTTCTAAACTCACCGCGACTTTTACCTACCGCGTCTATCTCGTCTATGAAGACAATACTTGGTGCCATCTGTTTGGCTTTTTTAAAGAGTTCAGAAACTCTCTTCGGACCTATGCCTACATAAATATGTACAAAAGAAGCACCACTTTGATAAAAGAAAGGTACGTTTGCTTCACCTGCAACCGCTTTGGAAATAAGTGTTTTACCCACACCAGGAGGTCCTACAAGCAGTACACCTTTAGGTAAACGGATATCTAGATCGCGATATTTTTGGGGCTCTTTAAGAAAATCGATAATCTCTTCAAGCTCTTCTTTTACATCTTTGATCCCTGCTACATCTGCAAAAGTTACATTTGAAGTCAGTGCCTGTATCGGTTCATATGACGGACCATCATCAGCTTTGGAGGATGCTCTTATTTGTTTTAGTTGTTGTAACCTATTTTGTTTCATCAGTCTATATAAAAATCCAAATGCAGCAATGATGATAAGTAATGAAAGAAGATCATAAAGATAGCTGTTGTCTTCACGTACTTCTACGGGGTATTTGGTGAAGAATGCTGTTTTATTGATGGCATCTTTATAGATTTTATAATTGGTTGTGTCTGTCTGTAAGCGTATAAAATCACCATCTATAATGACTTTTTGTATCTTGTCTTCAGTGTAAAGCGTATTTGCTTGATCATGGGTGATGAGTGTGTCCGTATCTCTAAGTGTTGCAAAAGCCAGGAGTACAAGTAATACAACCAGTAGTCCCGTAATGATTTTAATGTTAGTAGCATTAAGTGCTGATGGTTTAAAGTTCGGCTTTATTGCCTTCATTGCTTACCTCCACATTATTTAGAAAGACCCAGTTTGCACTCAAATCTTCATTACTTTTGACAGATACTCTATTGAAGTACTGGTCAAATCCTTGATAGACGCCATCTTTGCCACTCTCAAGCAAGACTTCAAGGTTCTGTGTATGTTCACGTCTGAAAGTAAAGTTTTTAGCCTTGACAATAGATGTAAGTTCGCGGTGACGATCTTTGGCAATGTTGCCTCTTATTTCTGGTTTCATTGTAGCTGAAACTGTATTGTCTCGTTTGGAGTACGAGAAAGAGTGTACGTGGGTCAGTGGCAGTTCTTTGACTCTAGAGATCGCCTCAGCCCATTCTTTGTCATCTTCTCCTGGATGTCCCAAGATGTAGTCAGTTCCCAAAGCATAACCTTGATCAGCAATTTTTCTAAAAAGTTCCAAGTCTGTTTTGTATTCATTTCGTCTGTTCATGAGTTTGAGCATTTTGTCACTGGTGTGCTGTAGTGCAATGTGCATATGTTTCGCCATCCAAGGCTCGTTTAGAAGTTCCATAAATTCATCATCTATCTGTATGGGCTCAAGACTTCCTATTCGTATACGTCTTACTCCGCGTATCATGCTCATTTTTTTAAGTAACTTTGCCATGGAAGTGTTGTGGTCTTGACCGTAACTTCCCACGTTGGTTCCAGTGAGGATAAACTCTCCAAATCCATTTGAAGCAAGTTTAGATATCTGCTCTAAAATGGTCTCTTCTTTGTGAGAACGTGCATTACCTCGTACTGATGGTATGATGCAGTACGAACATCTAAAGTCACAACCTTCTTGTATTTTAATGAAAGCTCTGCTCTTACCCACAAACTCTTCCACGATGGTTGAATCTATATGTTCAAGGTCACCTATCTGATAAAATGGTGTTTCATTTTTAAGTACAGTATTGATATTTTCTTTTTCGGAGTGTCCTATGACTCCAAATACTTTCTTATCCTCAAATAATGATTCACCTTTAGAGTGTGATCCGCAGCCTGCAAGTACTACTTTTGCATCTGGATTTTTACGCTGCATAGATGAGATGTAATTACGCACAGAAGAGTCTGCACCATTGGTCACAGTACAAGAATTTACAACGATGAAGTCTGAGCTAAGTTCATCATCTGTAAGTTCGTAATCTTTAAGTTTTGACATCATTACTTGGGTGTCAAACTGATTTGTTCGACATCCAAAAGTTTTAAAGTAGACTTTTTTTTGCATTAAAATATTCCTTGAGGATGAAGTACTTCATCGAGATTATCGGCAGGTTTAGGTACCGACTTATCCACGTAAATAGATTGTGTAGGAAAGGCAAGATGAATATTCTCTTCAGCCTGTATGCGAGCGATGAGCTCTGCAGAAATAGTCGATCTCAACGTAAGTGTTGCAAAGGAGTTCGTTAGGTACCATGCTGATATTTGCATACCATAAGGTTCAATAAAGGTAAGAATACGTGGTTCAACATTTGTATTTTTCATGTGATATTGACTTCTCAGTTTATTGAGTTGTTTTCTTGTAATATCTGTATATCCTTTAGAATATTTACGTGTCACCTCTTTTGCAATTGAGGCAGCTTTTTGAATGTCTGAATCAAACGTCACCATAAAATCAATACCATCCCATACGGTTTTAAGACCTGCATGAGAGTAATTGGCGATCATATCAGTAAAGATAAAGTTGTTTGGAATAAAAATCACCCTACCCGCACGACGATTATACATGTAAGCCGTAAGAGTTATATCTTCATGCATGGTCATACGAAGCATAGAAATATCGACGATATCACCGATATATTCAATATTTCCTCTTTGAAATTTTACTCTATCACCTACGCGAATAGCTCCTCCCATGATGATGGTAAACCAACCCAAAAGTGACATGAACCAGTCTTTCATAGCAATGGCAATACCCGCAGAAGCAAAACCAAGAATAGTGACAAGATAACTTACATTTTCTATATATGCAAATAATAATGTAAAAAGCAAGATAGTTACAAAAGATATATTGAGTGCTTTGTTAATGGTATAAAAAAGCTCATTATTTGACATATATTTTTTAACAAGATATTTTATGAAAAATAAAAGAAAGATAAATATAAGAATAACAGCAGCAATCATCATGATTTTTCCCATTTCTCTTTGAACGTCTCTCTCAAGGTTAAGTTCAATTTCATCTATTTTTTTACTATAGACATTTTCTGTTGTTTTAAATATCTCTATGATAGGTTCAAACGTTTTAATCTGATCTTTTATATCATTCAACTCATTTAAGTAATCTCTGTTTAGAGGATCTAACTTTAAAAGTTTTTTGACGATGACTTGCTTCGCTTTAAACATTTTCATAATATGAGAAAGAGATATATATCGGTTGCTGTATTCTTTTTGATCTGATCTTAGTTTTTCCCTATAAGACAGTGCACTAATCATCGCAAAAGGGTTTTCTACATTAGGTACAGTATCTATAACAGGTGGCGTTAGAAACTTTTTGAAAGGATCTTTCTCATATTCTTTAAGTAGTTGAAGTTTGCCAAGAAGAGTGACTTTGGTTTCTTGATCATTTTCTAACTGTTTTTTTTGTTTTTTTGTTAGTGTTTTCATTTTTACTAAACGTTTTATATTAGCGTCCAGTGCAGCGTATTGTTTTTCGAGTTCTTTGTATATATGGTAGTTACTATAAATTTTTGACCAGATATTATTATCGATAAGTTCTTTGTCTATAGTTTCTTTTTGTATAAGAAGTTGATTTATTTTTTGTGTGTTGAGAGTGTTGTTTTGTTCAACTATTTGCATAGAGGGATTCTGCTCTACCTCTGTTTCCCCGAATATTAGAGTAGCAAATAAAAGAGATAAGACTATAATTATATGTTTAAAGTTCATTTTTCTTCTCCAAAGTGATGCAATACTTTTTTTACCACACTCTCATCGATGTCAGATACCATTTTGTAGTTACCCATGCCCTGAGGCAAGATAAACTTGATGTTTCCTCTGGCACTTTTTTTATCTAAAAAGAAATGCTCATAAAAATCATCTACATCTTTAATAACATACTTAGTAGGTAAAGAAAATTTTTCTAAAAGTGTTTTGACCTCTTCTGCTTCTTCTTGTGTAAATAATCCAAGCTCTACAGCTAATGCATTGGCCATCACCATTCCTATAGCTACAGCTTCACCATGTAAGTATGCAGTGTAGTTGGTTTCATTCTCCACTACATGTCCGAAAGTATGTCCATAATTAAGTACTGCACGTATGCCTGCTTCTTTTTCATCTTGATTAACTACCCATGCTTTTAGCTCTACACTTTTTTTGATGATTTCTTTAAGTGTCGCTTCATCTCTAAAATCAGATTTTTGTAAGAACTCAAAGTATGACTTATCGAACATAACAGCCATTTTAACTATCTCTGCGATACCTGCAGCAAATTCTCTTGGAGGTAATGTTCGTAAAAATACCGGGTCTATATAAACAGCTTTAGGCTGATAAAAAGCACCTATAAGGTTTTTACCATATTTATTATTGACTCCTGTTTTCCCTCCTACACTGGCATCAACTTGGCTAAGCAGTGTTGTGGGTATCTGGATGAAGTCTATGCCTCTTTGGTAAAGACTTGCCGTAAATCCTGTCATGTCACCTATCACACCCCCACCAAAGGCGATGAGCAATGATTTTCTATCGAGTTTATGTTCAAAACATTCATTGAGTATCTTTTCGACAGTCTCCAAAGTTTTGTATGCTTCCCCATCAGGTATGGTTACAACATTAAGTTTCGTAGCGTTCAGATGTGAAAAAAGCGTTTCTAAATGATACCCGGCAACTGTGGGGTTAGTCACTACAACGACATTGCAGTCAAAAGCAAGTTGGGGCAATGCATCAATAATGATGTCATAAGTGATATTTTGGGTATGTGCTAATTCGATAGGAACAATCATCCAGTAAAACCTTGCGTGTTATTATTGGCTTTATTTTATCTTATTTGTGATTAAGTATCGTTTTAAAGAGCAGTTATGCCCCTCTCTAGGCATTGTTTTGTGCAAAAGGAACAAGTAGTTTTGGATGTCTGTTAGTAGTAAGAAGAAAGTCTTGAATTCTATTAGAGATGAGTTTTCTAAAGCTGTCGGTATTGAGACGTTTTTCAAAAGGTGCTATTTGAAGTATATCTTCCATATTTGAAAGTTCTCTTATAGGGTTAGCAACTTTCTGTTCTATCTGCATTTCCATGTTAAAGATGTGTGTCAGAGTCTCATAATGTTCAATGATCATCTTTCTGCTCTCAAAGTCCCCTTCAGGGGCAAAGTCACAAAGAGTAAGTTCTAAGCCGAGTGTTTCAGAAATCTCAAAAGCGGTAGATGAGATGGACTCCATTTTTTCATTTTCACTCATAAGTACTACAGACTTTTTAATATTATAGAGAAGTTTATCCCCAAAAAGAAAAACCAACTTTTTTAAGTCATAAAGGGTTTCTTTAAGATCATCTGCTTCAAATGTAGGGATACTGTTCATAATAAGTCCGATATCGTGTTGATTTATATCGTATTCTATGAGAGATTTTATATCTTTATCTTCATAAGAGATAGAGATTGTGACATGTTCTGATTCTAAGGCTTTGAGTTCATCTATCAAGTCAAAATTATTTGGATATAAAATACGGACAAATAGGGTTTTATGTTCTAACTCCTCTAAAAGAAAAATACTCTCTTTGAGATAAAGTAAAGCATTTTTTTGGTCATATCTAAAATCTAGAATGAGGTAAATATCTCTACCAAAGGGTTCAGGGAAAAGACCCATTCTTTTGTTGATAGTTTTATATACACCATCAAGCACAATAGGTTTTCCAACGATGAGTAAGGTATCGTTGGGACGTATCATAGTTGCATTGGTAGGGAGGATTTGTTTTTCATCACGGTACAGCGCAGCTATCTTCCATTTACGTTGAAGTATAGATCCTATGTGCCTATAGGCATAAGAACTTCCAAAAGGCACATGTACCTCCATGATCTCACCAAGCCCAAGTCCAACATTTTGTGCTACTAAAGGTACATTAGGAAGTTGATCATATAGATGGGCAGCTATAAGTTTGTCACTGTGTACTATGGTTATATTCTCATGATCTTTTCCTATCTTATTGTCATCCCACTGATTTACAAGTATTATACGCATTTTAATATCAATAAGTGCAATATTTTTCAGCGCATAACGAGCATCTTCTATATCTTCCATAACAATAAAAACATTAGAGAATTTAGTCTCATTCATGATACGACTAAGTTTGGAAAAACTTGTAGGGTCAGCCTCAATGAGTGTGATGTTCTTACTCATTTTTTTAGGTATTGTATGTGCTTTATAGCATGTAACATAGTATCGGTTTTCTGCAACCCTGTTTTTACTGACCCAGTCTATAAAATGTTTAGCAATACTGCCACTGGCTAAGATAAGTATATTTTTGATGAAAATCCTTTACATGGGACGACAAATAAGAAAATCTTATTTGTCTATGCTATCGCTGAGTTTCCTTTAAGTGGGAAGCTTAGGTGACTAGTCTCTTTTAAAAAATCACAAAACCAAACTTTTTTAATTAAGTCATTGTTTTGTCTTATTCTATAAAATATAGATATACTTTCGTAATTATTTTTGAGGGATATTATAACACAATGGAATTTCAGATAGATAAAACAGACGGTAAAGCGAGAGCTTGCACGATAAAAACAGTACATTCTACCATACAAACTCCTGTTTTCATGCCAGTTGGTACTGTTGGCGCAGTCAAAGCACTTGATGCAACAGACCTTGCAACTTTCATCAAACCAGAGATTATTTTGGGTAATACTTATCATCTATACATCCGTCCTGGTGATGAAACGATTAAAACTATGGGAAAACTGCATGGTTTTACAAAGTACCCCAAAAGTTTCCTCACAGACAGTGGCGGATTCCAAGCTTTTTCACTCTCAGACAATGTCAAGATAGACGAAGGGGGCATCACTTTCAGAAGTCACGTTGATGGAAGTAAACACTATTTTACCCCTAAAAAAGTCATAGACATTCAATACAATTTAGGTTCAGACATTATGATGATACTTGATGACCTTGTAGCCCTTCCCGCTACACAAGAACGTATTAAAGCAAGTATCGAACGTACTACACGCTGGGCGCAGGAGTCTATTGATTATTTTAGAGCCAAGCAAGAAGAAGGTATAGGTGTTGATCAAAATATTTTTGCTATTATTCAGGGTGGTACAGATAATGCTTTTCGTGAGAAATCAGCCAAAGAGTTATGTGCTATGGATTATGATGGTTTTGCCATTGGTGGGCTTAGTGTTGGAGAAGCAAACCAAGATATGTATGACACCGTAGAGTGGACGACACAATTTATGCCAGAAAACAAGCCTCGTTACCTTATGGGTGTAGGAACTCCTGAAGACTTGGTAGAAAATGTCTCACGGGGGGTTGATATGTTCGACTGTGTGATGCCGACAAGAAATGCAAGAAACGGTACGCTTTTCACAAGTTTTGGAAAAGTAAATATCAAAAAGGCTGAGTACACTATTGATGAAGGACCTATTGACCCAGAATGTGGTTGCATGGTCTGTCAAACCTATTCTCGTTCTTATCTTCGACATCTTTTTCGTGCAAAAGAGATCACATACTTTAGACTAGGAACGATTCATAACCTCTATTACTATTTGAATTTAATGACGCAGATGAGAGAGGCTATATTGGAGAATAGGTTTGATGCATTTAAAGTTGAATTTTACGAGAAAAGAGCCAAAAAATAGTTTATATAGATTAATTGTTTAAGCTTTCAATAATATTTTATGATAAAAATAAAACGTAATTTATGATTAATTAGTTTCTACACGGGACCTTTGCACTCGGTGTTTCTTTTGATGTAAATTCTAAATGTGCATCCTGGTCGTCGAAAAATATATCTGCTCCAAATGCTTTTATGACTTCATACTTTTGAACACCACCTTGGAAGAAGGCTTCATCTACGCGTACTCCCCACCCCTCCAGTGTTCCCAGCACTCTTTCATGAGTGGAAAAATTTCTTGCGGTGACCAATACTGTACGGATGGGTGAACCTTCCATAGGGAACTTGTCCTGTATCTCGGAGATGGTTTTGAGAAACTTAAAGAAAGGTCCTTTACTTAGTGGATTTTGTGCATTTTTACGTTCGTATTCTATGAAAGCTTCTAAACCTTTTTCCTGATACACTTTTTCACTTTCATCACCAAATATCACAGCGTCGCCATCGAAGGCAATTTTTACCATGTCACTTTCTTCTGAAGTAATGGGTGTATGCGGAAGTATGGTTGCCGCAGCTACACCTGAGTTAACTGCTTCTTCAACATCTGGGGCGTAAACAGAAAGAAACAAGTCCACTTTAAAAGCTGCAAGGTATCTGCTTACGGGAGTACCTGCTGTCCATCCGGTGCGTTCTATGTCTAAGTTATAGTGTTTTATGGAACGTCCTATACGTAAACCAGAAGCCGCATTATTGCGTGAAAGAATGATAACTTCTATGAGTTTGTTGTCAAATTTTTTGTTAATGGCAAGTAGGTTTTGTACAAATCTAAATGCAGAACCTTTAGACAAAGGGTTATCTAAGCGAGATAGCTGATAATTATAATATGCCTCTAGTCCCTCTTTATTGAAAATAGCATTTTCTTCTTCTAAGTTAAACAATGCACGTGAAGAGATAGCAATAACAAGTTTGTTTTTAAGGTCATACGCCATAGGTTTCCTTTTGATATTTGTTGTATTGTAGTCAATTTTACTTTATGGGATACTATAGAAGAGTCTACCAAATTAAATTTATGCTAGAATTCTCTCACGAATGTTTGTCATGCAGAAAGAAGGCATAAGTCTAAATGATCTTCTTGTAGGGCCTGTTGGTGTACTGATCATACTTGCAGGAGCCTTGGTCTTTACCTATAAAAAGATAGGAAGATTTACACAAAAAGGTGCATATGCTTCTAAACATTTGCTAGGGTTAAAAGAATTTATCAAACGGGTAAAACAAGATGAAATAAAAAGACGTTTAGAGATGGATCCTCTTTACCTTGAAAAAATGTTACCGTATGCAGTGCTTTTTAATGAAGCAGACCACTGGCTTTCTTTCTATGATATTTTAAATGTAAAAACACCTTATTGGTATCACGGAAATGTTGCAAATATAGGTCGATTTTCTTCTTCAGTGAACGCTGCATCTACTTCTCCTTCCAAAAGTTCCACTGGAGGTAGTGGATTCTCTGGCGGGGGTGGTTTTTCTGGTGGTGGCGGTAGTTGGTAATTACCTACGCAACAATAATTAAATTGTTTGGGGCTTTCGTAACTCTATCAAAATCTACTACAAAATGGTGTTCTAGTTATTTTACCATATCTGAGTGACTCTGATAGCTCCTGAAGATACAAGTTTATTTTCTGTTTTATATCGTTCTTGAGATCCAAATGGTACCTGTCACAGATGGCACCTCAAATTTTTCATCAACTTCTACAAGTGTAGGTTTAGGTTCACCAAGATAATAACCCTGTGAATGATCGATGCCTATGGACATGACTGCATCAAATATCTCTTTTGAACTGACAAATTCGGCAATGACTTTCATGTTGAGCTTGTTGGCCATTGATACGATCGTTTGGGTGAGTATCTGTGAATTTTTGTCAAGCAGGATATTTTTGATGATAGAACCATCT
>Ga0209414_1001497_pt1 | contig 11066 bp, 6 predicted proteins | sample LakVidmifraction_4_FD_181154 | JGI IMG/M metagenome (GOLD analysis project Ga0209414, IMG submission 181154) | Hypersaline microbial communities from Lake Vida, Antarctica - Brine Hole Two &gt;0.2 micron (SPAdes) (version 2) | ecosystem: Environmental > Aquatic > Non-marine Saline and Alkaline >... | reverse complement strand
AAAAGACGCAAAGAAGAGTCTTAGCCTCAAGGTTGGATGGGGTAACGCAAGCTTCCAGGTAGGCCATTCACTACGCTCATTGCTGTCGAAAACTCCAGCCTCACTTCCGTTGGTCGTGTGCAAGTGAAGACGCCAACAACCTAGAAGGTTGTGCTACCTTAAAATCTGCAAATCAGTATTTGTATTGCAAGTTGTTCCTTTCTATAAATACCGCTAGAGGCATTCCAACATTTACCCTTTACCCTTTAACGTTTACATTTTTTTCTACGTCCTCATTCTCATGAAAAGTTGGTAACTGATATTTTGCTTTGCAACATGTTGAAAACAAAAGAGTTGCAAATGTCTTCAGAAATAATCGCCCATAAATCCTCCTTCGCCTTTCAGGCTATGGCGGACAGGCAAGAAAATAACGGGTTGTAGTACAAGGGGACACAAAGAAGAGAAGAGAAGAGTTTTTGGGGTAACGCAACGATCTTCGTTGCAGGTGTAGAACGTCTAGCTTGCTAGTCTCGCCATGCGAGCTTGCAGTGAGAAACGCCTACAACCTTGAAGGTTGTGCTACCTTAAAATCTGCAAATCAGTATTGTATTGCAAGAACGGGAGCGATATCCAGCTACTAAAATATAAAGCGACTCTTACAATTACGAAATTAAATTGTTCTGAAATTAGTAGCTGGACTCATTATTATGAAAAGTTGACAGGTGTAAAATTGGTTTGGAAGTTGTTGACAAATATATTGTTTGAAATGTTCAAAATAATAATCGATCATAACCCAGCTACTAACAATTTATTATATTGTTAATAGCTGGGAAGAAAATGAAGGGTTGTAGTATATACTGCAAAATTACAAAAATGAATACTAAAGAAAAAATCAAATTATTTCTTGCAGGTTATGAACTAATTGCAGAGCCTGAAAGTAAATTTATATTACAAGAAAACACCATTTCCCGAGCAGATAAGATTGTTAACGGAATAATTTTCTTCAATAACACTCAGGAAGTGGATGTAGGGAAAAAGAATATTGACTGGCTAGGGGGACATATTGATCATCAAGAATGGCGAGCTCAGCTAAATCGCTTTTATGACCTTACGGTATTAATCTCGGCGTGGAAAGAGACTCAGGATGAAAAGTACCCTTTAAGGGCTAAGGAATTAATTGAAGATTGGTTGGATTTTATGAAAGGGGGAGAAGCTGAATCAACCCATTCCAAGGATAATAAACTCAATTTATCCATTCGCATCGGAAATGGAATGTTTGGTGGATGGACATCTGTTCTCTATCATTTTAACCAGGCAGAATGCTTTGACGATCTTTTTTTTGAAAAAGTTACAAATTCAATTGATCATCAAGTCCAATACCTTATGAACAGCACATTTTATGACACTGGGAATTGGCGCATTGCTATTCTTGATTCAATGATTCATACAGCTATCAGGCTTCCATTTATTAAGAAACGGGATAACGTTCTCAAATATGCCAGTTTAAGAATGCGCAATGCCTTGACCCGGCAATTCAACAAAGATGGATCACATATTGAACTGACTCCCAACTATCACTTCTGGATGTCGCGAGTTCTGGCATACTACTATCAACTCAACAGAAAAGTTCCTGAATTAAACTTGAATATCTCACCAGAAATCGTTGCCAAAGCCCTAAATCTAAATGGCTATTATGAACGTTTTCCAATCAATGATTCTCTTCCGTTATATGATAAAAGAAAATGCTCTGATATCCAAAAAGAACAATCAAACTTGCTTTTAAAAGAATTGAAACTGGATGATGTAATCTCGCAAAAATCTGATTTACTCTGTTCTGAATCAGGATTTCTTTTCGCATCAGATAAAGATACCGAACTTTTCTTTGATGCCTCTCACTGGGGTGGTAGTCATAGCCACTGTTCACGTTTGCAGGTAGCAATTAATTCAAGCAATAAACCCCTACTGATAGATCCGGGAGTGATGTCTTATGAAATGTCAGACCCTTTTGCTGCTTACGGTAAAGGAACCAGCTCTCATTCCACCATAAACATCAATGGACTGAATCAGGGGCCTGCCAATGCACAAATCACTCTGTATGATGCAAATGAGACAATAAACTTCTGCGAAGCAGTCTATAACGGAGGTTACTGGACAGGCAAGAATCTTTGGGGATTTTCGGAAGGAGTTGGTGAAGGCTTATGGGCACAGCACACTCGAGCTCTCTTTTTTCTTAAAAATGAGTATGTACTGATCCTTGATGCTGTGCCGACAGAAGAAGGAAGAACTATTAATAACTGCTGGCAATTTGCTCCATTTGATGATTACGAAATCAACGAAAATGAATACAGCTTCATTTCCAAAGATAAATCAGGAGCAAACATTTTATTAAAAATGCTCAAACCTCCCGCAGGAACCGTGGTAATGAAAAACTATTGTGGAACTCCTCCTCCGGCAATGCGCGGGTGGGCAGGTATTCCTGGACAGAAGACTATTCCTGCCCCTTTGGTCGAATTCAGTTATCCAGGAGGGATACCTGCGGGTGGTTTAAGTGCTGTAATACTGGCACCATTTACCAATAAAGCGCCGGAATATAAGATCATTAAAAGCAAATATGAAAGTAGCGGTCACATTCTACAATTTGAATTTGAGACTCCTGAAGGATATACCGACTATATTGTCTGGTCTCCTGGAACGGAAATTGCTGTCGATGAGTCCTGCCCTATAGTTACCGATGCATCATTCGCCTTTGTCAGGAAGGATAGTCAGGGAAATCCACTTAATTCCTATTACCCCAATGGTTCGTATTTGCACTAACCCGAATCTCACCCGCAAGGTCGTATTGACAGAGCCCTTTTTTCCAATCTTTAAAACCAACAATAACAATCAGCCCGTTATAGTCAACAAAAAGAGCCCACCAAAACCCTTTTCTAATTAGGGCATCCTGTTCAATTCATAAACAGCTTATTAACAAATTGTTAGACTGTGTTAACGGCGTTCTAAGTGCAAGGTTTTTGGCATCTTTTGCCTAAAAAGCTTGCAGATGAACTTTAAAATAAAGTTCATTCAATTTATGACTTTTTAATGCGATATTAGGAACCAGCTTGCTGAGGCTGGAGCCTGCGACAGCAGTGAAGTGAAACGTAACGTCCTACCTCTTGCTTTGCAGCACTTTACCTTTAGCGAACTAAAGGCTAAAATGCTTTAAATCAAGATTTTACGCAATCTCACATTAAACAGGAAGCCCTAATTATTTTAAAAGTATTAATAAAGTTTAGATTTCTGGTTTAGACAATAAACATGCCTTTCAATCAATAGAATTAAAGTTTACATTACTGTTTTATCACCCAGCTACTAAAAAGAAAAGCGAAATGTAAGTTTAGACTTAAATGTTTTTATACTTAATAGCTGGGGTGATAAACATGAAAAATATATTTTCGACGACCATCAGCCTTCGCAGTTCCTGTCTACGGCTCGACAAAGACGGTCGACCTGCCTGTTCGTGTACTCACGCAGACAGGCGCTACAGTACGCTGTAAGAGATGCAAATGCTAAATTGTAGCGGCGAGTCACTTGCGTGACAGCAAGTAATTATCGCCGAACAAAACAAGCTCCAACCAGAAAAACAGGGAAAAAGCCTTGGTTTTTCGGTTGAGAGAATAAACATGTGTTTCTACTACTAAAATTAGCAATGCAATGTTATATATACAACCACTTGGGTGATATTCGTTGCTTTTTATTTTCGACGGTCAACGCCCGTCGCTACAGTAGAAACTTGCAGTCTTAAGGTTGTTTTGCAAATTGGCGGTTGTAGCGGCGGGCGTGTCTGCGTGCAACGCACAGGCAGGTTGACCGCCGAAAAGAGCATTTAACCGTAAAATGGGGGGGGAAAGCTTTTCAGGTTTTTTATTTGACTTAAGCATTACAGGAAGCTATCATGGCAGGAATTTAACAAAAACAGGAATTTAAACTTGAAAAATAGGTACTGTCAAAAATTACATATACACAAATAAAAAGAAATTACACTATGAATGAATCTATTAATTCCCGTCCGCCAGACTTCAACAACCTGCTGCGGATTCTCAACCGTCAGAAGCCGGACCGACCTACCTTGTTCGAATTCTTTCTCAACAGCCCGCTTTACAAGAAGCTTTCCGGGCCGGACTTTACGGTGGATTATACACCCGTCGCGCAGATGCGCATGCTGCTGGCCGCCTTCCGGGCGGCGGGGTACGACTACGCCACCGTCGGCGGCAGCTCGTTGCATTTTGCGTCTGGTGAACGCACCCACGGCAGTTCCGTGTCCATGAACGAAGGGAGCGTCATTCATGACCGCGCCTCGTTCAACGCATATTCTTGGCCCGACCCTGACGCGTGCGACTATTCCGCCCTGAAGGCCATCCGCCCGGACCTGCCCGCGGGAATGAAACTAATTGTCGCCGGCCCGGGCGGCGTGCTCGAGAATGTGATGAATTTGGTTGGGTACGAAGATACCTGTTACCTGACGCTCGACGACCCCAAATTGGCCGCGGACATTTTTGGCGCCATCGGCTCGCGCCTGGTCCGCCACTACCAGATTGCCGGTAGCTACGACACGGTAGGCGCTATGATTTCCAACGACGACTGGGGCTTCAAGAGCCAGCCCATGCTGTCGCCGGCAGCCATGCGTGAGTTCGTATTCCCCTGGCACAGGAAAATTGTACAGGCCATCCACGATGCCGGCCGGCCCGCCATACTCCATTCCTGCGGCAACTTGGCCGAGGTCATGGACGACATTATCGACGATCTCAAATACGACGGGAAACATTCCTACGAGGACACAATCCAGCCGGTTGAACAGGCGTATGACCAGTATCACCAGCGCATCGCAATCATGGGCGGCATCGACCTGGACTTTGTCTGCCGGTCCACCCCGGCACAGGTGCGGCAGCGTTCCATGGCGATGCTCGAGCGCAGTGCGAGGGATGGCAGTTATGCCCTAGGCACTGGTAACAGCGTGCCGGAATATGTGCCACCAGCCAATTATTTCGCCATGGTCGGCGCCGCCACCGGCTTGGATTACACGCCGTTCTTGTGACCAGCGGGAAGTTGTACTAGTCATTTTGATGACTACGGGGCATAGGCAAACTCTTACCCGTGAGCGATGCCTGCAAATGAACGGGTGGGTGCAAGAAATCTGCGGCAAGAATGCCGCATTACAGTAAACGTGGGTGGGCATTATCGCCCACCAATATAAGGAGAAATTGAATGATATCAAGTGTAACGTGTGTTACAGATCGGGATGAAATGATGAATGGGCTCGTTTACCCTGCCCTGCGCAGCTACGACGGCAGCTATGCCGACAGACGCCTGCATGTTGCCGTCGCCCAAGTCCATTCGGGTGGCTCGGTCGATGAAAATCTCGCTCGCATAGAACGCCAGGTGAGCGCTGCCGCCAGCGTCGGTGCAGACCTGATCTGCTTCAGCGAATGCGTCTTGCAGGGGTACGGCTACGGAGACGACCTAACGGCTGAAATTGTCACTCGCGTTGCTCTGCCGATCGATTCCGATCCCTGCGATCGGATCGTGGCCATGGCGCAGAAGGTGAATCTGACCATCGTCGTAGGTTTCTTCGAAGTTGCAGACGGCACATTTTACAATGCCTGTCTTGTCGCCTATCCGGATGGCGACAGATTCTGCCAGCGCAAGCATCAACTTACTGAAACCGAGCTAGCGGTGGGCCTCACGGCTGGTGGAATTAGGCGTGTTCCCGTCATCGTCAACGGCGTCAAATGCGCCGTCATCATCTGCTCCGACGGGGGCATGGATGGCCTCTACGAGAGGCTTCGCGACGAAGGCTTCGACTACCGTCTCTGTCCCACCGCCGGCGGCGGCACCATGGCCGCCATGCTGCACGAGAGCGATCTTGACAGCACCGACGGACGTCGGCGCTACGAAGAGGCTCGCATCTGCGCCTTCAAGTCTGATGCGTTACTCGACCTGACCGAAAACCAGGGTATCGGCTTTGCCTCCGCCAATGCGCTTGGTCCGGTCGGCGCGAGCACTTGTCACGTGGGGCACTGCATGATAGTTGACAACCACGGTACGATGCGAGGACAGATCAGCGGCAGTCCAATACTCGAACATCAGCAAGATTCAATGATTCACGCTGAAATCCAGTTTCCTAAACGAAAGGACATATTATAACGAACGCAAGGATATATTCTCATGAACGAACAGAGTGTAGATCATAAGCCACACATGAATGCCGGATCATCGATGACCCCGCGTCCTACCCGGTCTGGCTGACCACGATTGGGGCTTACTGGCCCCGAAGAGCTTTGGTGGGCGCAACTACTTTCAGGCGATTCCATCGCTCGAGATGGAGCGGCCCTGAGCGTTGAGCCAGTTCCAACGGTGGCACAGTTCCACACTCAGCGGTGTCCACCTTCATGTCGGATGCGCAACCATCAGAGAGCGGAGCAATTCTATGTCTGCATCGCTCACCGCTCGCCTTGTAAAATCATGGTCTTTGTCATGGAGCAAAGTGTATAATAAATAACTCAATTGAGTTCAGTTATTTTTTTTTTACGCTTGTATTTTGCTAAAAGTTTAGCTAATATGCGTTTTATTAGATGGGTTATGTCAACCCACTCAAGAATTTGTACACGGCGGACGGGTTCTTGATTTACTTATTGTACGCTGTGAACGGTTACCTTAGAACAGCACGGAGTAGAAACGATGAAGAACAGAGAAGAACTGATGGCCGCCATCGAGCGGCGAACCCCGAAACGAATTCCCTATACCTATGATGCTCTCGCGGAGACCGATGCAAATCTGCGACAGCATCTGGGATTGAAGGAGGGAGAGAGCGTGGCCGATGCCTTCGACTGCAATCGCTTTAGCGGTATCTGGCAGGCACTCGGCTCGGGGCCGACTCTACCTGAGCGGACGGCTCGCAACGCCTCTACAGATCCCAACGTACATGTCGACATCTGGGGGGTAAAGCGGGAGATCCAGGAAGCGAGCGGTGCGCGATACTGGGAGATCAGTGAGAGTCCGTTGGCGGGGGCGCAGACCATTGCCGACATTGAAGCCCATGACTGGCCCACGCCCGACGAGGTGGTCTTTCCTGAGATCCCCGACGGACTCGACTTTCAGGTCTGGCGTCAAGATCGCGTTGTCTTCGACTCAAGCTACATCTGCCCCTTCGGGGTGCCCTGGGCAATACGGGGTCTGGAGCAGATGATGATGGACATGGCGCTCAATCCCGGCATGGTTGAGGCCATTGTGGAGAAGGTGGAGACCTTTACCCTGGGGTGCCTGACTCAAGTATTCGAACGTTACGGCCCGGTGATTGATATGGTTGGGTGCGGGGATGACTATGGAAGCCAGACCGGACTTCTCATGAGTCCGAAGATGATGAAGCAGTTCTTCATGCCGAGCCTCAAGCGCCATTATGATCTCGCCGCGCAGAACGGCGCTGTGGGCTACCACCACAGCTGCGGGGCCATCTTCGATGCCCTTCCGGCCATGATCGATGCAGGTCTCAGAGTGCTTAATCCCATTCAGACCTCTGCCGCCGGGATGGATCCTGTCCGGCTCAAGGCAGAGTTTGGTCGGGACCTCTGTTTTCATGGTGCCATCGATACGCAGCAAACGTTGCACTCAGGGACCCCGGATGAGGTGCGCGCCGAGGTACGGCAGCGAATAGAAGAACTGGGACCAGACGGTTTCATTCTCGCCCCCTCTCATACCCTCCAGCCCAATGTGCGGCCGGAGAACATTGTGGCTATGTACGAGGAGGTTCGCGCAGTCGGTCAATTGACAGCGATGGGATAATGGATTTTTCAAAATAAAATGAACGAAATGCTTGGCGACATTGGTTTCAACACAACGAAGATAATAACGATTAACGGACGTAACAAATTCTAAACAGAAGAGGAGAAGATCATGGTACTAGACGGTGCGACACTTATTCGGAAGCAGCTGGAGATCACGGCCCCAGCGGTCGTGTCCAACGGCGATGGACGGGAGACAGGACTCATGCCGGTGCGGCAGGTGCCACGTCTCGATGATGAAGGCATGCACCTCAGTCTCGACGGCGAGTGGAAGGTTAAGCGGTGGCCATTTAGCGGTCCCGAAGCGGCGTTGACCGCACCGAGTGTCAAGGATACACAGTGGGAGACGGTGGTGCAGCCGGGGAAGGTCTTCTACGCCGACCCCGAGGCCGAGGCCGTGGGACAGCAGTCCAAGGACTGGAATCGTGTCTCTCAAACCCATATTGATGATAAGGACGGGGCGGTCATGCGCCGCGTTGTCCGCATTCCCCTGGACTGGACCGGGAAGCGTGTCATTCTGCGTTTTGACAGTATCTTTCCGGCAGGCCGGGTCTACCTTAACGGTGAACTCCTCGGCGAACACCTCAGCGCCCTTACTCCCATTGAGTATGATGTCACCGACCGTATCAAGCCGGATGGGAAGGCAGTGGTGGCCGTGCGCTTGATCCGTCAGCACCGTTTTCTCAAGATGGACATGGTTCGTCATGGTTGTGAGTTTGCGGGGCTAGCCCAGTCGGCCTGCCTCTTTGCCGTTGAACCCTGCTCGATGGAGATCTACCGTCTGATTCCTGAACTCGACAAGGCCTGCACCAAGGGAACGATCTCCGGGACGGTCACGCTCCGCAACGGCGGAGACCGAACGGGGACCGCCACGGTGAAGGCTATGCTCTTAGATGACACAGGACGGTCTGTCGCCTCGGCAGAGAAGAAGGTGCGTCTCCTTCCAGGCACGTCAGCCTCTCCGGCACTGCGCATGAGTCTGGAGGCACCCGAACTCTGGAACGATGAAACCCCCAACCTCTACACCATTCAACTCACCCTGCGGTTTCCCAAACAGACGCCACAGGTGGTGAGTTACCGCACCGGCTTCCGCCGCTTCGACCTTACCCCGAAGGGAGCGCGCCTCAACGGCGTGCCGGTAAAGTTCCGTGGGGTCAACCACCTAACCTATCACCCCGAACATGGACTCCACACGCCGAAGGAATGGCTGCGGCAGAATTTAGCCATGATGAAAAAGGCCAATGTGAACTGCATTCGCACGCACTACCTGGGTCCCAGGGATCTAGGTGACCTCTGCGACGAGATGGGGATTTACCTGATGCAGGAACTCCCCATTGATTGGGGGACGGATTACATCGGTGATGTGGAGTGGGTGGGCCCTGCCATGCTGCGCATTATGGGAGGAATTCTGCGCGATCGCCATCACCCTTCGCTCATGGTCTGGTGTGTGGGAAATGAAAATTTACCAGGCAAGAAGTCTCAGGCGGAGGACGGGTGGAACCACATGCGCACCTATGACGCCTTCACCAAGGTGCTTGACCCCAGCCGCCCCAATATGTTCCCGCCTCCTGGGCCGGCCAATGCCATCAAGGGAATCTTCGAACTGAGGGTCGGTGACATCGCCGATACTCACTACTCTTTCAACCTAGTCAAGGACTTTCTGAAGACGGGATGCTGTGGTCAGCCACAGAGTTGGGAGGCCGACATGGAGACTATGACGGCGGAGAGTGCGCGCAAGCGCGGCTGGTCCGGCACTTGGTTTTCATCGGAGTGGGGAATTTTCAACATGATGCCAGATCTTCTGAACAACCCTTATCAGTCAATCATCGAGGACTGCCCGGAAGATCCGCTCACCGGGAAGAATACCCTCCAGGTCTTTGAGGATCGACTGAATCGGGAGTGGGGTCTCATGCGCAGTGAACCCAGCTGTCTGGGCGGGGCGTACTTCCCCTGGATCTGTGCCGGTGCCGGTGCGGGTCCTGAAGGCAATCCCTGGGGATGGGTGCGCTGGGCTGAGGATGCAGACTGGGGCCCGCTCACGGCAGACCTTCTGCCCAAGCCTTTCTTCTGGGCGATGCGAAAGGCCTTCAGTCCGATCCAATTCCCCGAGCGTCTCACCTGGAAGAAAGGGATGAAGTCTATCCGCTTTGAGATAGACAACCAGTTCAACTCCATCGACCTAAGCGACTGCACCGTGCGTACTCAGTTAGGGGCAGGTAAGTGGATGGCTATGCTGCGGACTTTCAAGGATGTAGATTTGAGCTGCGCTCCCGGCAAGAAGAAGAGGGTCTCCATTCCGATCTGGAACCAGGACATTCTAAAGACGCTTGACGGCGGACAGTATGCCATCTGCCGCATCAATCTGCTTGATCCCAAGGGATTTCGTGTGATCGCCCACGACATTCTCATCATTCCCGATGAGCTGGGCGGTGAAGCCGCCAACGCAATGCCCATCGGCCCGGATGCGGTGTTCTAGAACTACTACTGAAATAGACTGAGAAAGAAGCCCCATGCGGTTTGTTCTCAGATATCTAGGGCTTTCTGTTTAATGTGAGATGGCCTGACTTGTTCGATATAGAGGAGTAAAATGAGAGCTTTTGAAATAGCCAAGACATTCGAAGAAATCGCACCACTTGATTCAGGTGTTCCCGATGACGAGCTAGGTTTCGTCTGGGGCAGCCCCGAGACTGAAATCTCCGGCGTGGGGTGCATGTGGTGTGTCCTTGTAAAATCATGGTCTTTGTCATGGCGCAAAGTTTATAATAAATACCTCAATAGAGTTCAGCTAAAAAAGAAAAAAATTCTTTTTTTTTATGCTTGCATTTTACTAAGAGTTAAGCTAATATGCATTTTTTAAATTGAGTTTAGATAAATTCATTCAAGAATTCGTACACGGCGGGCGGGTTCTTGAGTTACTAAATTATACGCCGTGAACGGTTACGAATAACGAAGAAGTAACGGTTCAATAACAAGGAGAAAAAAGTAATGAAAACAAGACGAATCATCTGTGTCTATCAATTGAGCCTTTGCTGCTTGCTGGCCGCCGCAGCCAGCGTGCTGGCGCAAGGTCCGCAACCCGCCGTGACCAACGTGCCGCCTCCGGCGACCATCGTGTTGCCGATGGAGCGCACGGCGTATTTTATCGGCGAGACGGTGCCCCTGGCACTGTCCGGCCCCGGCGATTGCAAACTCGAGGCTGTCAACGCGGACGGGCGGACGACGCTCTACAGTGGCCCGGCCGGTGCCCTCTGGCTTGACACCTCCAAGCTC
>Ga0209414_1001496_pt1 | contig 11067 bp, 14 predicted proteins | sample LakVidmifraction_4_FD_181154 | JGI IMG/M metagenome (GOLD analysis project Ga0209414, IMG submission 181154) | Hypersaline microbial communities from Lake Vida, Antarctica - Brine Hole Two &gt;0.2 micron (SPAdes) (version 2) | ecosystem: Environmental > Aquatic > Non-marine Saline and Alkaline >... | reverse complement strand
CCACGCATCACCTAAAACTCTACTATTACCTTGCGCACTAGCGTCTTCATAAATCCATGATTCACCTTCCTGAGAAAGGTTATTTTCGTTTTCAACATACCCTCCTAAATCTCCTTTTTTCACATCCAATCCTATGTCACGTAAAGCTTTAATTTGATATAAGTCTTGACATTTTATCAGCTCGTATTTAGTCATAAAATTCCTCCAAAAATTTCTTTAGTGTTTTATACATAGCACCTGTTGGCACATCATTCTTATATGCACTTCCTGCAATATCTAAATGAATCCAAGGAGTGTCTCCCATAAAGTGTTCTAGGAAAGCAGCTGCTGTCGAAGCTCCTGCTATACTTCCACAATTCTTTAAATCACTCACTCCCTTCTGACCTTTAATATTCTTTCTATGCTGGTCCCAAATAGGCAGCTGCCAGGCTTCTTCTCCACATTCTTCTGCTGCTTTTAAAAACTTATTCGCTAATTCTTTAGAACTAGAAAACACGGATGTAGCACATCCTAAAGCAGCCTTAGCTGCTCCTGTCAGTGTAGCTATAGTGATGATCAAGTCAGGGGATTCTTTTTTAGCTGCTAAGATGCCATCTGCCAACACAAGACGTCCTTCTGCATCAGTGTTTATGATCTCCACTTTTGTACCGTTGTCATATACAAGAACATCTGAAGGTCTCATAGTTTCATGACTGAAAGTGTTTTCTGCACAACATCCATATAGATGATATGTTCCAGCTAAAGATGATACAGGTTTCTCTAGAGCTAGTGTCGTTGCACAGCCTAGCATATCGAATTTCATATGGTGCATATTGTGGGCAGTCTTTATAGATATGCCTCCACTATCGAATGTGATGCCCTTACCTACTATGGCAACCACCGAGGAATTCTCGGCTCTTCCTGTTTTAGTGTGTCCTAGCCATGCTTTACTTCCTCCCACTGCTTTGAGTCCTGCTAATTCCTCACCTCTAACATAAGCATATTTTTGTTCCTGGAAATATTGTGCAAGCACAATAGGCGTCAATACATTTGGGGGCATCATTCCTAGTTTTTTAATCAGATGTTTCACATTATTCCCCTTAAATATTTGTTCATACATATTCCAATAATTTACCTTCTAGATCTTTATACTCCATTTTAACTGTGAATCCCCATAGTTTATGGACATGTTCCACTGTCTTTTTCATGTCTCCATAATCTAAAAGTTGATTATTCTTGGTGCGATGTTCTAAATATAACCATCTATCATTTTTCCAGTCCACTCCTGTGATTTCAATTTGTGGAATTTGTCTGCTTAAATCATATTGTTCTGCTAGCATCTTACGTATATTTAAAAAATCGTCATCATCATGTGTAGCTCCAACTTTTAAATATCCCACTCCCTCTTGTATTTTAATAGCAAACAGTTTAAAGTGTCTCGCCACTTTAGGACTTAAATATTGTAACACAAAGCTTTCATCTCTATAGTTTTCTACAATATATTTAATCGTTTCAAGCCAATCAGTGTTAGCTATTTCTGGGAACCATTTTAAGTCTTCCTCATCTGGAGCCATACATATACGTTTAATATCTGTAAGCATAGCATATCCTAGAGCATATACGTTAATGCCTGAATAGTGTTTACTCTCCCATCCAGGTTGCGCTACAACACCTGTATGAGACGTTAAGAACTCAAGGTAAGACCCTTCACTTATTAATCCTTGGTCATACATTTCAGTCATTAACATATGATGGGTGAATGTAGCGAATCCTTCGTTGAGAAGCTGAGTTTGGCGTTGCGGATAAAAATATTGACTCACTTTACGAACAATTCTTACCACCTCTCTTTCCCATTCTTCTAAAATTGGGCTGTGCTTTTCAATAAAGTAGAGAATGTTTTCTTCAGACACTTTTTCAGGTTCATTGTCTGCAATAATTGCTAAGTTATCAGTTGTTTTTGGAGGCACAGTTCTCCATAGGTCATTAAAGGTTGTTTCAAAATATTTTTCCCACTGCTTAGCTCTTTGCTTTTTCAATTCTGATTTTAAAGAAGGTGGCTTTTTATATTTATCAATACTGTGGTTCTGCAAGCTGTGACAACTATCAAGAAGTGATTCAACACGTTTCTCTCCATGTTTCTCTTCGCACTGTTTAATGAAGTTGCGAGCAAATTTAAGATAGTCGACAATAGTGTCTGCATCAGTCCCTTTTTTAAATAAGTAGTTGTTCTTGAAGAAATGACTGTGACCTACAGATGCATGTGCCAACACAAGGGCTTGCATCGTCGCTGTGTTGTTTTCCATTAAATAAGCTATACAGGGGTTAGTGTTAATTACCACCTCATATGCAAGTCCCTGCATACCTTTATTATAGGCACTCTCATTTTGTAAAAATGTCTTACCGAAACTCCAATGATTATACATTACAGGCATAGCAACAGAGCTATAACAATCAAGCATCTGTTCTGCTGTTATGATTTCAATTTGAGCGGGGAAGGGGTCTAGTCCGAACTTCTTTCGTCCTATATCCTCAATAGTTTTCCACATTTTCTCTAGTAAGGGAACATCCCATTCGCTGCCTGTATACATAAGCTTTTTAGACATTAAATGTCTCCTCAATTTGGGGATGATAATATTCAGCTTTAGCCACCCTTGATTGCAAGTTATTACATGGCTTATATTTAGCCCTACTATGAGTATGGCCCGAAAGCCATAAAAAGTCAACCTTTGGATTGGATTTAGCTATAGGGACAATTGTGTCTCCTAGACATTTAGAAGAAAAGAACGGTAGTCCGCTTGGTGTAGACTTGCGACCAGCGTTCAAGCAAACCTCTTCTAGAGGTGGGACATGTGAGGCAATAATAATGCGTTTAAAGCCATCTTTGATGGCCTTTAAGGCGCGACGTTTCAACTTATTAGCATCCATATCAGCCATCTTCATAAGCTGCTTCTTTAGTGGTCCCATACCTTTGCCATATTCTTTTCTTAAGTCGTCTATGTATATCCAATCACTCATGACTAGCCTGCTGTTCTCGTAGTCACCATTACGACAATCACCCCAACCATCTACACCTATTAATATAGTGTCTTCTGATAAGGGAGTTCCCATATTCTTAGGTAAGTATCTTAGATGCTTAACGGATTGTTTAACCTCAAGAACACTCGACCCATAGAAGTCGTGATTGCCAAGAACAAAGTGTACCACTTTTCCAGTACGCTCCATCATCTCTTCTATATACATGACAACATTATGACTTTCTGCTATATCACCTGTAATTAATATATGCTCGCCTTCGGCTTCTTTAAGCTTATCATAAAACTTATGTCTCTCTTGTTCATCATCTTGTAGAAAATTTAGATGAACATCTGACACCCATATTAATTTAGTCATAATGTTTGTCCTGTTCTATTGCCCATCCATAATTAAGTCCTAGAGAATATCCTTGTTTAAATGCAGCTTCTAGGGCTTGCTCGATTTCTTCTCTATCGTTTCCGTGAGCTTGTGCTATTAATACAATATTATCTGCCCAATGCTTAAAATCAGGGGGAGTATGCATGGTATTTCTCCTATTCAAATTAGTCATCTTCGAATAAACTTCTAAGTACAGGGTACACCTCAGATTCATCACATACACGTCTCGCTTTGAGGTTTCTGTGTGTGGTCTCTAGTTCCTCATACAAGGTCATTAAGTCAGTCACTCCATATTTTTTCTTTACTTCTTTTCGTGTTATTCTTTCTGTTTGAATGTAGGCGAAGTATTGAACTTTTGATAATAAATCTTCCATCAAACTAGCTGTCAAACTCTCATCTCCTGCCCAATTGTCTCCATCAGACGCTTGAGAAATATAAACATTTGTCTCGTTTAAATTAATGCGACTATCTATAATTTCTTTAACCATTTGTAAACCAGCAGAGACAATGGTGCCACCGGTTTCTGTTCCGTAGAAGAATTCTTTTTCTGTAACTTCTTGAGCATCTTGCGTGTGGCCGATAAATATGACTTCAACATCTTTATACACCTTATTCAAAAATAAATATAACAGTAGAAAGAACTTTTTAGCTAAACTCTTTTCAAATTCTCCCATGCTTCCTGACTTGTCCATCAATAAAATCATTGTAGCTTGCTTAACTGGAAATGGCTTCTTGGTGAAGTGCTTATAACGCAAGTCAATGTCGTCTAAATAACGTGTGGATTTTGTGGCTATTCTTCTAGCCATGGCTTGCTTTAAAGTCTTAACCAGGTCGAGCCTTGGAGGTATACCCTCTTTTGAGTATCCTGTGCGTTTCATCTTCCACTTAGATGTGCCCTTCATACTTTCTTTAATGAAGTCGGGAAGTTTCATGTCACTGAAATACAACTCTAAAAACTCTTCTTTAGTGAGTATAAAAGAGAATTCATCTAAACCTTCTCCTGTGTCACTTCCTCCTGTCTCCTCTTCATCTGAAGTAGGAGGTCTGTGAATCTTGTCTCCTTTGTGTAATGTTTTATTACCTGTAAATATTACATCACGGTCGCCTTTAGTCATATCAAAATTAAAGTTTGGCTCTTCAATTTCGTCTTGATCTATGACAACTTTACGGTCTTTCAATATGTCTGTAATCCCTTTGTCACTAGATATGGAATCAATAGAACGTTTAATACGACTTTTATATCTTTTAATGAACTTCTGTCTATTACCTACAGATTTATTCTTTCCTGTCTTTCTTTTGTCTATGATTGTCATGTTATCCTCCAAAGGGCGGAATTACAGGAATGGGTTCTGGCTGTCTATGTTTTTCTGAATAGTGAAGTCCCTTTTTAGGGACTCCGGCTTTTAACACTATCATGAGTTCACCACGCGCATGTGCCATTCTACAATACGACGCACTTGGCGTTCAGTGTATCCAAGCTCTTGCATTCTAACGACAAACGAATCATGTTTCTTCTTCTCACTCTTATTACCTTGTCCAGTGAATGATATCACAGGGAGTAAGTCTTGAGTTTTAGCAAACATTGTAGCTTCTATAACTCGTTTTAGTTTCTCGTAAGAAGTCCATTTAGGATTTTTCGAATCATGCTTAGCCTGATGGCGTAAAGCAAAATTTACAATCTCATGTCTGAAATCTTTTGGATTAGAAATTTCAGCTGGCTTCTCAATCTTTTCTAGTTCTTTGTTGAGCATTTCTCTATCAAACATCTGACCTGTGTCCACATCTCTGTAATCATTGTCTTGAACCCAATGGTCTGCGAATACAATATATCTATCAAACAAAGCTTGTCCGAACTCGTCATAAGAGTCTAAATAAGCGGTTTGAATGTCTTTGCCCACTTTAGCTGCATAATAAGGCACTAAGTATTCCTTAATATATTCAATATACTTTTCTTGTGTCTCTTTAGGCAATCTAGCGCTAGTGACAGTTTTCTCTAGTACATACAACAAATGTACAGGGTCAGCCGCTATTTCTTCAAAATCGAAATTATAAACTTCAGCGAGGATTTTATATCCCAACCGAGTGCTAATCCCAGAGAATCCTTCATTAGAGGTTGTTTGGTCTTTATATTCTTGGAAGCTCTTTGCACTGGAATCCTTTTCTTTGACGTTCTCACCATTATAAACCCTCATTTTAGTTACTATGGTAGAATTCTCAGGACTTTCAATTCTTGTTAATACAGAGAATTGAGCCAGTAGGTCCAATGTGTAGGGTGCTGTTGGAGCATCTTTCAATGTACTACTATTGAGGAGCTTCTTATATATCTTTTGTTCTTCATCTATCTGTAAACAGTAAGGCACTTCAACACTATAAACCCTGTCTAAGAACGCTTCGTTATTCTTGTTGTTCTTAAATGTGTCCCACTCTGATTCATTACTATGTGCAATGATGATTCCTTGAAACGGGATTGCAGGAATTGCTTCTGTTCCTTTATAATTCCGTTCTTGCGTAGCTGTTAACAGTGGATGTAGCATCTTAATAGGAGCCTTGAACATTTCAACGAATTCCAAGATTCCTTGGTTGGACAAACATAGTCCACCACAATAACTGTAAGCATCGGCATCATTTTGAGCGTAATGTTCTAGTTTTCTAATATCAACTTTTCCCACAAGTGCAGAAATGTCTTGATTGTTTTCATCGCCTGGCTCCGTCTTAGAGATTGCCACTTGTTCTAATTGATTCGGAGTGCGTTTAATTACATTGAATTTAGACAGATCACCTTTATATTCCTTTAATCGTTTTGTAGCCCACGGACTAGGAATAACTAATGGTGCACTAATTTTTAATTCAGATAGAATATCTTCTCCACATACTCCTAAAGGGCTTTCATAAATTGGGCTTGAGGTTCCGTTCTCGTCAGCGAGAATGTATATAGGCAGTTTCTCCATAAGAGATTTAAGTCTTTCGACAAGCGAGCTTTTAGCTGAACCTACAGGTCCTAACAAGTACAATATTTGTCGGGATTCTTCTAAATTTTGGGCAGCATGTTGGAAGAAAGATATAATTCTAGAGACAACGTCTTCTAATCCATAGAAATCCTTAAACACTTCATATTGTCTAATTGTTCTATTACCGAATATACGGCTGAGTCGAGGGTCTTTAGATGTGTCTTTCTTAATTGGCTCACCAATTGCTTTTAACATTCTCTGAGCAGCTGAGTCGAGAACAGAACTATCTTTCTGAGCGAGCTTTAAGTATTTTTCCATTGACATAATCTCTATGTCATACTCTTTCTTTTGAAGTCTCATTGTTGCTCCTCAATTAATTTGTTATTAAAGTGTCTTCTCCAAGCGTATCCTCTTATTACAGATATTACAGTGAAAATTACAGTCATTATTAAATTACTTCCTGCTGATATTTTCCATTCAAACCCACTCCATAAATATTTTTGAATTTGAGGTTCAAGATAATATGCTAACTGAGAAATGATGAATGCTATTGCCATTCCACTAGCAACATTAACAATTGATTCTATAATACTATGTCTATTACTTTGCATAACTATTATCCCATGTCCTCAGGGTGGACAATATTTCTCTTCTGCCTTATGTATAGTATAGCAGCTGAAGCAATTAAGTGCAAGGCAGGATGAAGTCCAGACTCGTGGTCTCGCTGAACATTCGCTCTCACATCTGCTGAATGATGCAAGCAGCTATTGCCTCTAACGGTTAAACTGCATTTATTTCCTTCAGGGGTTAAAAAATTAGGAATCTCTCCAGAGTCGGGATGTTTACGTGCTCCAAAATCAAACACTTGTAAGACGTCTTCTTTCACTTCTTCTAGCATATCTAGAATTTGTTGTCTACATACCTTCATGCCAGCGTCTCCTTAAGTTTTTTAATAAGACTGTCAAAATCAGAATTAGCTATAACCTCTTGTATCATCGTTATGTCAGAATCTTGAATAGCTGTACATATAGCTGTCCAATACACATATCTTTTATATATGTACGTTGGATTGGATTCTTCGTCATGTTTTCTAGCGTCTGCTGCTGCCAAATTAATTGCTTGTCCTATTGCTGAAGCATTTTTAATTGTCATTTTGTTTCTCCTATTTACAGTTGATGTTTAATTCGTCATATCTATAAGAAAAGTCGGGGTGATCTTGTCCTAATGCATTCCCATTTTTTTCTTTCCACTGCTTGAACAACTCTCTTCCTTTACATACATCATATCCTGCTTTCATCATATATACAGCCCCTAGTTTGTCTGCATTAGCTTCCATGACACTAACTTCTGAGCTATCTTGCCCCTCATTTAGCATTTTTAAATGCCAAAGCATTCCATGAGCAATTTCATGTCCAAGCACTAACGCTATTTCATCCCAACTTTCTGCTGAATCAATAAGTCCTCTATATATAACAATTTTATTGCCATCATTATAAGCATTCACTTCTGAAGAATCATCTATGACTAGAGGAAGAGCCTCTTGTGTTTGTCCTGTGTTAACTATTAGTTGTTGATATATAGCTCTCACTTTTTCATCCACTGCACTTTGACTGAAATTTTTAATATATATTAAATAAACTGCTCCCCCTATAATTGCATCTATGAAAATTGCTACTACTAATTTATATATAAAATCCATTATTTTTTTCATATCGCCCTCTCATAACATATGGTGAGAAGAAGTCTCACACGTTGTTTAATTTTTGAATCCACTCTGAAACTTTTATCTTCATCACACGCTTTTGTAAATTTCTCTGCTTGTGTCTTAAGTATATCGCATATTGTCCCACATTTCCACACTTTAAATATTGCTATCGGCCAAACTATCTTCGCTGATGCTTGTGTTAGGTCTGTAGACATAATAGCTAAATAGCCTTCGTCTAGGTTTGTACACATAAGTTGCACCAGCAATTGTATTAAATATTTACTTGGAGGTACAGCTGAATATTTTAAATATGTGTGCGGACGTGTTGTTTTACATTCCATCAAAATATTTCTATCCTGATGGGCATCAGGTGTTGCTCCTAGCAGTCCTTCCGTGTAAAACTCTTTATGTCCTTCTTCATTCTCATATAACTGAAACGAAGTGCCTAACACTCTATTTGCTACATCTACAACTACAGGCTCTAACACTTGTCCTACAAATGTAAATGCATTACCACTGAATGGGGCAGGATTACGAAGTTTTCCAGGAGAAGAATATGGGTCTGCTCCCACTAACACTGCAGCTTCAGAAGCTGTTATGTACTGTTTACGTAATTCTAACCATTCATCTTCTGTTTTAACTATATGTTTCATATTATTTTTGCTTCCTTTAGTCGTTTTCGACAACTTATCAACCTATTGATAGTTGCAAAGCTTGTAATCCCATAAGAGAGGTTTTCTAAAATCGTGGATGAAAGACTATTAAACCTCATAAGCATTCCTATTGTCATTGTTGATGAAAAATAGAAAGGTGCTATTATAACCAACGGCACCACCACACCTAATTGACTGTAAAACTGTTGGAAGTATGTTAAATGCTTCTGCTTCTTAGCAAGTCCTAGCATAATATAAATGCAATCCTTAAAATTAGTGGGTGTTAATGATTGTCTGTAGCTAGCTTCCGCTCTTTGTTGTTCATAGTTCAGATGTATGAGTGGTTTGGCTATATAATTAGTCACCACCATTCCTATCAAAGTGTATGTTATAAGTACTCCTAAATACCAGAAATGGTAGGAAAATACAAGTGAAATTGAAAACACTAGAATGTATAGAATGGCTTTAACTGTACCAAATGCTAAATTGAGCACTAGGTCTGGGTAGGTCATACAATCTTCTTGTATACGCTGAGATATGTTTTCTATTCGCACTCTGCACACATCTAACGCTTTAGTGTTTAATTTCTCTCTCCATTTAATAGATGTCAGGCTAACTAAATATCCTGAGAAACCAGACACAAAACAAGCCACTAGTGCCACTCCTGTGAACACTAACAGCTGGTTTAAAAATGTAATAGATTGTTTTTGAGCCACTGCATTCCAAAAGTGTTCTCTCCATACGGTGAGATATAAAGCCAGCCCTATTTCTAGAGCTGCAAATATAATTAACCATACGATGTACCTCTTCATTTGAAGTGTCTCCTCATTCGTTTCTTTAATGAAGGGTCGTTCCATTTGATATATAAATCTTGCCCTTCAAGGACTGCTTTACACTCTTCTTCAGATAAGAATGGCTGACAAATAGCGTTAAACCTATAAGCAAATATTTCACTGAATGCCTCCGTTGATTTTATGAGTTCGTTTCCTTTACCTCTACCACCTGTACTGTAATCATGAAACATAAGGAATGAACCTGCATTCATGACTAACGAATCTCCACATAAGGCCATAATTGCCCCCATGGAATAGGTTGGATAGGGAACAACTACATCACATATACAAGGCAATGCTTGGAAACGGTCTATTAACATGAATCCTATATCACATCGACCACCAGGTGTGGCAACTTTCAAAATCACTCGGTCGTCTTCCTTGATTTTAGGAATTATTTTCATAAGCTCATCATAGTGCTCGAACTCCTCTAAATCATCCCATATGGAGATCTCATATAACGATGAAGTTGAGGTGAATAGCGTTTCAAATTTCTTAGGCATTTTTTATTTTCTCCTTATACACATAACTTTATTTCTTGCTATTAAATACTTAGAATACTCTAAGTACTCTTCGAGGGATATTTTCTTTCCACATTTACAATAATACATTGGACGTCTAAGTATTAATGTTTCATAATAAGTGAATCTATGTGTAGCATTATACTGCATCCAATTTCCTCTCTTGGGTGTGATACACCAATCTTTAAGTTGTGTCATTTTGAATCCCTCCAAAAAGATTTAGTCCAAAACCCATCTGCTTTCTGCCAATAATCGCTAATGCTTGCTTCTACGGCAATCCTAACTGAGGTTAATACAGTTTGCATTTCATCTATCATTATCATTGATGCTTCTTCCATTAAATCTTCTCGCCCTTCTCTCACTTCAAATACAATTTCGTCATGAATAAATGCTTGAGGATATACATCGGGAGAATCATAATATTTTCTGACAATTGCATTAACTGCTTTTTGCGCTCCTACAGCCGATGGTGTTTGCATCAAGAAACCGTTACACAATGCTGTGTAGGTGCACCAGTCTCGCTTAAACCCATGTGTGTCATACATGTACATAGGCTCTTCTTCCCACTCATCGAAGTCATTCTTCTTAAACTTTGTTCGTCCTGTTAAAAACTTATTATGAGTTTCTTTTAGAAATTGCTCTAAACAAGGATATAAATCAAACATATATTTCTTAAGCATTACCAGTTCATCCTGCACCAGGGCGTATTCATGCTTGTGCATGCGTTTAATTCTTAGATCTGGAGATGCTAAGTTAGTGAGATAGTAATATAAATCGTTCTTTCGTTTAGCTGTTTCGAGCACTTGGAAATTAGTTTTAATCCCATCTTTCCACATGAGGTGACGCATGGTGTCATAACCAATACCACCTGGAAATCCTAAGTTAATAGGCTTTGCTTTTTGTCTAGCATCTTTGAATTCTGCTTCTTTTTTGTGTTTCATAAATTCCGCATATGGAATCTTCTTTATTTTAGCGGCCAATTTGGAATGCATGTCTGTTGGCTCATCGCCTTCATTA
>Ga0209414_1001494_pt1 | contig 11074 bp, 9 predicted proteins | sample LakVidmifraction_4_FD_181154 | JGI IMG/M metagenome (GOLD analysis project Ga0209414, IMG submission 181154) | Hypersaline microbial communities from Lake Vida, Antarctica - Brine Hole Two &gt;0.2 micron (SPAdes) (version 2) | ecosystem: Environmental > Aquatic > Non-marine Saline and Alkaline >... | reverse complement strand
ATATCTATCATCAAAGTATATAGAGCCTAAAAGTTCTTCATCAGAATGACCAAATATTTCTTTTAGAATCAAAGCACCAATAATAACATTTACTGGAGAATTAGGTCTTGAAGGTTGATCACTATAGAGCACTTCAAACCCGGTTTCATCAATTGCAGGAAAAATATATCCCTGAAAAGGATGAGCCCAGCAATTTTTAAGTATTTTTTTAAGATATTAATGAATTATTAATTGAAAATTAAAATCTAATGCTCATGACCTTAGTTTTCGTCGCTTATTTTTTACTCATTTTTGTTATCTTTTTAACGTGTTCTCGCTAGTCTATTTCGCAATTGCCTAAATTGGATAAATTCACTCTTTTCTGAGTAAAGGCCTATTTTTATAGGCCTACATTATTATATCATTATATTTTAAACTCAGCAGTTTCTTTTTTCAATCTTTCAGACATTTCTTTCAAATGAGTAACACTCTCAAAAAGATATTCCATATTTGACAACTGTTCTTCTGTTGATGCTGATACTTCCTCACTACTAGCAGAAATTTCTTCAGATGCAGATGATATACTATTAATATTATCTTGAATACCATCTTTCTTAGCATCAATTCCTTCAACTGATAAAAATATTTTATCTATAATCTCAACTATCTTATCAATAGTTATCGTTATATTAGAAAAAATTTCTTCAGTTTCATTTACTGCAATACTATTTTTATTGACAATTGTTTCTGTTTCATCCATACTTTCTACTGCGCTCTCTGTTGCTTTAATGATCGATTGAACTTTAATTGTAATCTCATCAGTAGAAATTGCTGTTTCTTCAGCTAATTTTCTAATTTCATCAGCTACAACAGCAAAACCTTTACCAGCTTCACCAGCTCTAGCTGCTTCAATAGAAGCATTTAGTGCTAGTAGATTTGTTTGTTCTGCTATAGTACTAATAGTTTTTATTACACTTTGAATCATTTTAGTGCTTTTATCCATCTCTTTAATAGAATTACTAACACTTTTTGTACTTTCGAGAGTTCTACTAGACCACTCACCTAATGCATCAATTTTGTCAATCCCTAAACGATTAAACTCATTAACACTTTCCAATTTTTCATTTAACACCTTACTATTTTTATACAAATCATCAATATCTTTTGCTAAATCATTTATCTTCATAACTGTATTCTCAGTATTCCCCGCTTGTGCAACAGTTGCTTGTGTTACTTCTTCAACAGCCGTTGCAATTTCTTTTGAAGTAGATTTATTATTTAAAGCTAAATCTTTTAATTCATCCATGGATTTTTCAAGATCCTCGGCACTGGTCTGAGTGTATCTCACAAATTTGTTTAAGTGGTTCTTCATACGATTATAAAAAGACTTCAATTCTCCAATTTCATTTTTTTCTTTTACTGTTAAATTTTCTCCCCTTAAGTCATTTTCAGCAATTTTACCTATCGAATCTTTTACATCAACAATTCCAACAGATAAACTGCTACTATAAATTGTTGCCGCAATAATTATTAGTATTAAAACAATGACAAATATTATTCCAAAATATATAATTGATTGATTAATTTCTGACTCAACTTTTGAATTCACTTGGTTAACAGATGCATCAATATTATCAATATAGTTACCTGTTCCAATAATCCAACCCCAAGGTTCAAAATACTCTGTGTAGCCTCTTTTTTGGCTAACTTCTGCCTCCCCAGGTTTTGGAAAATAATAATCTACATATGTTGAACCATTTTTAACAGCACCATCGACTAGTTCTTTAAGAAAATTTGTCCCGTTTTTGTCCTGTAAGTCCCCTCTATAATCCCCTTCTTGTTCAGCATAGCCTGGATACAATTGCAAAACATAGTCTTCATTATCAATCCAGAAATAACCTATATTCTCTTGTCCATAGCGCATGTTTCTAATAGATTCCTTTGCCTGGTATTGGGCTTCCTCTAATGTCAATTCACCAGAAGTATGCAAACTATGATTTAGCTCTAAAATACCCATTGCGCCTTCTACTAAATTTTTAATTTTTCCATCATAATCTAATAACAATTGATTTTCAGTTTCACTTAATGTAACGTTCTTAACATTATTAAAAGAATATAGACTCGTAATGCCTAATGCACTAATTGCAATTATTGCAATTATAGTAATAATAACAATTAATTGAATTTTAATTGATTTCATTTTTAACCCCTTTCACCATAGAATATAATCTCCTCTTATTTATACCCCTAATCAAAAGTGTCAAACAATTCTGTCAACTAATGTAATTTTTTTGTAAATAAAAAAATGAGCTCATATCGCTATATGATCTCATCATATCATTTAATATTTATTTTTTTTAATATCCTTAAGCAATCTTTTAATATCCTTTGATAAAACGTCTCTCGTCTTTTCTAAATCATTTTCATAAATATGCGTCTTCCAACTTAATTTTGCACTTTCAGGAACAAAAATAACTTCTACATTCTTACCTAAAGTTACCAATACATCTATATCATCAAAATCATCTAGTTGCCTAATTTTGCTGTTTTTTAATTCAATGCCTATATCAGACATAACTCCTAACATTTCTTTGTTTAACGTCTCACCTTTAATGACGCCACAAGACAAGATTTCTAAAGTATCCACTTGGTTAAATTTTTTTGCTAAACCTTGAGCCATTTGAGAGTACAACGTATTATCATAATCCATAAACATTAATTTCATTTGATTTCACCATGTTTTTCAACATTTGTTTTTTCCACAATCTTATTGTTCTCATCTACAAATATTACTGAGGGTTCAAATGTTTTGGCTTCTTCAGGAGTCATTTGAGCGTAAGCAATAATAATGACTTGATCCCCTGGTTGAACGCGACGCGCTGCTGCACCATTTAAGCAAATAACACCACTACCCGCCTCACCTTTTATAGTATATGTTTCAATTCTCTCACCATTATTATTATTAACGATTTGAACTTTTTCACCTGGTAATATATTCGCTTCCTCAAGTAAATTTGAATCAATTGTTATACTTCCGACGTAATTTAAATCTGCTTGTGTTACTGTTGCTCTATGAATTTTTCCTTTAAACATTGTAATATTCATTATCATCCCTCCACAATAATGTTGTCAATTAGCCTTGGTTTTCCAATCTTCACTGCTAATGCTATAACAACATCTCTATTGATTGTTTCTATCTCTTCTAAGGTTTTTGCATCGAGTATCTCAACGTAATCTATTTCAGAATAATGTATTTCATTAATTTTGTCAAGAATCTCTTCAAGAATTACTTCTTTATTTTTTTCGCCATTACGAATGCTTTCTTTTGCTTCTCTTAAAGATCTATTAAGAATTAATGCATCTTCTCTTTCTTTAGGCTTTAAATAAGTATTTCTTGAACTCATTGCCAAACCATCTTTTTCTCTAACAATAGGACAATCCACTATACCAACAGGCATATTTAATTCTCTAACCATCTTTTTTACAATGGCTACTTGTTGGTAATCCTTTCGTCCAAAATAAGCTCTATTGGGTTGAATAATGTTAAAAAGCTTTGTTACAACAGACATAACACCCTTAAAATGTCCAGCTCTTGAAGCACCACAGAGTTTATTTGTTATATTGCTTTCAGTAATGACATAAGTTGAATACCCTTCACCATACATCTCGTTAACACTTGGGTTAAATATATAATCTACCCCTTCTTCTTCACATAACTGTGCATCTCTATTGATATCTTTTGGATATATGTCTAAATCTTCATCTGGTCCAAATTGCGTTGGATTAACAAAAATTGAAACCACAACAATATCATTATTTTTTCTTGCTTCTTTAATTAAGGATAAATGTCCTTCATGTAAAAATCCCATAGTTGGTACAAAGCCAATTGAAAAATTTTCAAGTCTTTTTTTGTTTAACACATCTCTTATATCATCAATTTTATTTATTTTTTTCATACCCTTCACGTCCTAGTATAATTTTTCAATAAATTCTTCATCTATTTGATACGTATGTTTTTCTTCTGGAAAACTTTTATTCTTAACATCACTAATAAAGTCCTCAATGGCAGTTGTCATTTCTTTGTTAAGTTCTGCATATTTTTTTACGAATTTAGGTGTAAAATCTGAATACATACCTAACATATCTTGAATGACCAATACTTGTCCATCACAATCTTTACCCGCGCCAATGCCAATGGTTGGAATCGTTAATTTTTCACTGATTAGTTTTGCTAATTTAGCAGGAATACCTTCTAAGACAATAGCAAAAACACCAGCTTTTTCTAATAATAATGCGTCGTCAATTAAGACTTTCGCTGCTTCAATAGTTTTCCCTTGTACTTTGAAACCACCAAACATATTGACAGATTGAGGTGTTAAGCCTAAATGACCACACACAGGAATCTGTGCTTTAATGATACCTTCAATCTTATCAATTATATTTCGACCACCTTCAAGTTTAACCGATTGAGCGCCACCTTCTTGAATCATACGACCAGCATTACGGATGCTTTCTTCCACTGAAATATGATAACTTAAAAAAGGCATATCTGCAATGACAAAGGCATTTTTAGTGCCACGCACAACTGCTTTCGTATGATGAATAATATCATCTACTGTTACTTTTAATGTATCGTCATAGCCTAGCATCGTCATGCCTAGAGAATCTCCAACTAAGATACTCTCTATACCCACTTGATCCACAAGCTTCGCTGTTGAATAATCGTAAGCAGTCAACATAGTAATTTTTTCGTTTTTACTTTTCATATCTATAAAACTTTTAGTTGTTATTTTTTTCATGGTTTCCCTCCAAAGTAGTTTTCATCAATTGAATTTTATCAGCTTCTAATATGTCATTTTTTTCTATATAATCTAAGGTTTTTAAACCCATAAATCTATAAAAATCTTCATAGCTTTCATTTAACTTTTCATAGGACTCTAAATGTGTCTCTATTGTATGAACATCTCCCCTCGCAAGGGGACCTGTTAATGACCTTTCAATTCCTTTTGTCTCAATGTTTTTAAGTGTTCCATTGACTAAAGGTAACATCGCTTTAAAGGCTTTTTCCTTTTCAATACCAATAGAGGCTGTTAATTCAAGACCCAAATCCATTAAAGTTGTTAAATAATTTGAAAAAACACAAGCGGCCATATGATAGACGGCCTTTTGATTAGAATCAATTTCAAAATGATCTTTAATCAACTCTAATATTTCCTTTATCGAGTCATTTAATTCTCCTATTGTTTCAATAGAAAAAAAAGTGTCTTCAAAATCCTTTACTGCTTTTTCAACAATTGAAACCGACTGCAAAGGATGCAGTGAATAAACATCTGCTCCTTTATCAAAAGCTTTTATCAAAATTTTTGATGAATGGGCACCACTCATATGAATAAAAGTTTTTTGATCTAACCTTTTAAAAGACTCAATACTACTTTCTAAAACATCTTGTATCGTATCGTCACTCACTGTTATAAAAATCACATCAGCATTTTTAATTAACTCTACTTTCGAGTATTCTTTTGTTTGAGTGTACTGAATAGTTTTTTTTAAGGATTCTTTACTTCTACTATTGTATCCAATAACAGAAATGCCCTTATTAATTAAAAACTTGCCAAAGGCTGTTCCAACTTTACCTGCACCAATAAAACCAACTTTCATAAATATCTCTCCATTAAAAAAACTCTATTTTGTCCATGACAAGATAGAGTTATTGTATACTTCACAAATAATTAACTATATCCTGTCTCTGTCAGTAATTGATCAAAGCAGTTCTTTTTAACTTTTTTTATTTATTATATCAGTATGATTCTCCAGGAGATATCATCTTAAGGTCATTTTAACACAAAACTTATCCTTACGCAATAAAAGTATTTTTATGATAATTAATTGACAATATGGAAAATTCATATTACTATGTTCATATACCCCCCTGCCAAAGGGTGTGGCAATTATGAAAATGAAAATTAAAAATGGAGGTTTATATGAGTAAAAAAATACTAATTGTTGGTGGTGTTGCCGGTGGAGCAACAACAGCCGCAAGATTAAGACGTAATGATGAAGATGCAGAAATAATTTTATTCGAACGAGGAGAATATATATCTTTTGCAAATTGTGGTCTGCCTTACTATATTGGCGGAACAATTGAACAAAGAGATGCATTATTGGTTCAAACACCTGAAGCCATGGGCACACGATTCAATATGGATATACGTGTACAAAACGAAGTTCTCTCAATTGATCGAGACAATAAAAAAGTTATCGTTAAAGATTTAAAAGAAAATAGAGAATATGAGGAAACTTATGACACATTAGTATTGTCACCAGGTTCAACACCTTTGGTACCACCAATTCCTGGTATTGATGGAGACAATATTTTTACTTTATGGACTATTCCAGATACTGATCAAATTAAATCATATATTAATAAAAAGAAACCAAAATCAGCAATTGTTGTTGGTGGTGGATTCATTGGAATAGAAATGGCAGAAAATTTACATGATTTAGGCATTGATGTAACAATTGTAGAAATGCAAAACCAAGTGATGGCACCTGTAGATTTTGAAATAGCTCAAGAAATCCACAAACACATTAAATCTAAAAATGTTGATTTAATTTTAGAAGATGGTGTTAGTACTTTTGAAGACGCAGCAGGCAAGAAAAAAATAACACTTCAAAGTGGCAAAACTGTTTCTGCGGATATGGTTATGCTTTCAATTGGTGTTCGACCAAACAATGAATTAGCTAAAGAAGCTAAACTTGAATTAAATGACCGAGGCGGATTTGTTGTAAATGAATATCTTCAAACAAATGATCAAGATATATATGCCCTTGGTGATGCCATAGAAGTTATAGATTATGTTGATGGTAGCAAAACAATGATTCCCTTAGCTGGACCAGCAAATAAGCAAGGTAGAATTGTTGCAAACAATATTTGTGGCGCAAAGGAAAAATATAAAGGCACACAAGGCACATCAATTGCCAAAGTATTTGATTTAACAGTTGCTTCAACTGGTAACAATGAAAAAGTTCTTCAAAGAAAAGGATTAGAATATAAAAAAGATTATCATTATTCCATCACACATTCAAAATCTCATGCAGGGTATTATCCTGGTGCTATTCCAATGTCAATTAAAGCATTATTTGACAATGATGGTAAAATCCTTGGTGCACAAATTGTTGGTTATAATGGCGTTGACAAAAGAATTGATGTTTTAGCAACTGCATTAAGAGCTGGCATGACTGTATATGATTTAAAAGAACTTGAATTAGCTTATGCGCCGCCTTACTCTTCAGCTAAAGACCCCGTTAATATGGTTGGTTTTGTAGGAGAAAACATTTTAAAAGGAAAAGTAAATGTTTTTAGTACATCAGAATTTGATAAAATTGATGACTCTTATACAATACTAGATATTAGAGAAGAAGAAGAACTAGACTTAGGATATATAACTGATTCTGTTCATATTCCTCTTGACCAATTAAGAGATCGAAAAAATGAATTAGATATCAGCAAAAAAATTATTGTTTACTGCGCAATTGGCGTAAGAGGCTATATTGGCGCTAGAATACTGATGCAAAATGGATTCAAAGAAGTCTATAACTTAAATGGTGGTTTCAACACTTATTCTGCTGTCTTCTGCTTAGATGATGACAGCAAATGTGGCGGTGTTGGATTTGACCCTTCAGTTGACTTTGATGAATTTGGAAATATTGAACATCATGAATCAGATCCAGTAAGTTTTGATAACGTTACAGATGTTGTAGAATTAAATGCTTGTGGCCTTAGCTGTCCAGGTCCTATCATGAAGGTCTCTAAAAAAATGAAGGCAATGGAAAATGGTGAAGTTTTAAAAGTAAGAACAACTGACCCAGGTTTTACAGCTGATATTGGTTCTTGGTCAAAACGAACAAAAAATACACTTATAAGTGCTGGTAAGGAAGGAAACGAATTTGTAGCACTTATTGGAAAGGGTTCTAATATTAAAACAAACCCTAAAGATGCAGTTTCTTTAACTGAATTACCAAAAGATAAAACTATGGTTGTCTTTAGTGGTGAGCTAGATAAAGCTATTGCTTCATTAATTATTGCAAATGGCGCATTATCAATGGATAGAAAGGTTACAATGTTCTTCACTTTCTGGGGATTAAATATCTTAAGAAAAACAAATGGCCCTAAAGTTAAGAAAAATTTCATTGAAAAAATGTTTGGTAAAATGATGCCTCAAGGCACATCTAAATTGAAACTATCTCAAATGAATATGGGTGGCATGGGTGCTGGTATGATTAAAGGTTTAATGAAAAAGCACAATGTACCATCTGTTGAAGATTTGCTCCAACAGGCAATTGATAATGGCGCAAATATTATAGCATGCCAAATGTCAATGGACTTGATGGGTATTAAAAAAGAAGAATTAATTGATGGCGTTGAAATTGGTGGCGTTGCAAACTACTTAGACGCTGCAGAAGATGCTGGTACTAACTTATTCATCTAAAAATATAACTCACTATAAAAGCGACAGTTAAGTTCACTTGACTGTCGCTTTTTAAATACATAATATATTTTATGCGCTTTTATAATTTTAAATTTAGATAATATAAAAATAATTTTTAAGATTAGTAATACCTAAAAATATTTTATAAGCTCAACACCCTAAGGGGCTACAACAGTACTTACATCCAAGGTAACTGCAGTTTGTGCTAACAGTCTACCAATGACGGATGCATTTGTTCCCAGCGTTATATTTGTCATACATAGTATGTTTCCTTCAAAATGCGAACCTGTTCCAATAGAAACAGTTTCTGCTGTCTGCCAAAATATGTTCTTGGCTTGTGCGCCACCTGTTAGGATAATCTTAGTACCGTTTGCTTGAGTAATTCCTTCGCCAATCTGGAATATCCAAATATCGTTTGAATTACCATCAAGTGTGACGTCTGAATTTATTAAAACACCGGTACCCCACTTATAAACACCAGCTGTAAGTGTTTTGCCGCTAATGTCTCCACTATACAGTTCCGTATAATTAGTAGCCCTTCCCGCAGCATCTGTGTAAGCTGTTTCCATATTGCTAATGGCTGTAGTCAGGTTGCTTGGAGTTGGAGAAGTATAGTCTGAAGCATATACTTTACCAGTTATTTGATCTGAAATTGAAAATTCATTAGAGGCATCCGCCGTTAAAGAAAATCCTGTGATTGCTGTAGCATCAATTGGACTAACCCCAATATCTCCGGTAATCACAGAATTGGGCACGGTAGAAATTCCTGTTTTTGCTAAGATTACATAATCACCAGCCGCACCAAGATTTACCGTATTGATTTCCGCTTGATTTTCTATAATAACTGTCACCTCTGCGGTTGAAGTTATCGTTTCATCCTCTGATGAAGCAGCTGTAATTATGGCAATTCCTACTGCTAGAGGAGTTACTACGCCATCCTCTACAGTTGCAACACTTGTATCACTTGAAGTCCAGATCACATCTTGATTTATTGCATCTATAGGAGTTATGGTAGCGGTAATATCTCCTGTTGCTCCGCCTTCAGTTAAGGTCATTGTTGTCTTTGAAACATTTATATCATCTACCAGTGTAACATCAGTATCATCTACAGGCGTAACATCAGTATCATCTACCGGTGTAACATCAGTATCATCTTCCACTATTTCCACAGTTGTATAATCAAAAACTCTAGTAATAGATACCAATGATTCAGCCCTTGTAATCGGTTCAATTGGCTTAAAACTACCATCTGGATAGCCAATCATAAGCTCTGCATCAGCAACGGCAATGACAGGCTGCTCACTCCAGCTTGCAATTGAAGTTGCATCACTAAAGGAAAGGGTGTTCGATTCCGTTGTTAAAGATTTTAGACGGCTAATGATGACCGCCACTTCCTGACGCGTAATGTTTCCGTCTGGTTTAATAGTGCCATCTGAATAGCCTTCAATATACCCAGCTGCTTTTGCCTTTTCAATAACAGAAGAATACCATGCATCGCTAGGTACATCCGGGTACGTAATTTCAGCCGTTTCTGTGAATGAAAACACATTGTTTACCAACTCGGAAAACTCAGCTCGGGTAATAGCATTATCAGGTTTGAATGATCCATCTAGATAACCTTCTGCAATTCCAGAAGAAATAGCTAACTGGATCGTTTCTTTAGCCCAATGTGACTCGTAGTCATTTGAAGGCATGGCCGCAAATACGGGTGTACTAGCCATGAAAACAAGTAGGAAAGATAAAATTAGAGTTACTGGTTTATTTAAAACATTTTTCATATGTGACTCCTTTTAATTTGTACGTGAGGAAGCTCCAAGACATCTGCTTCCAATTTCAATATATATAACATCCAAATTCTGCGTCTGTTGATTCATATTTCTATTTCATCATATTTACGAAGAATTTAAGCTGCCTTTCCTACATATTACCATAAATAAGAAGTTCTTTTAAAATAAATCAATTTAATTTTCTATGGTGATGAAGTGTTTCAAAAAACACTACCATACTAAATAAACCTCATATTATTTTGCGAAGCTGGTGCTTACTATATGTTAATGAGCACTTCACACACGTTTATACCAAACATTTTCATAAACATTTCTATAAATGTATTTATCGCTAATCTTCATGATTATAGACCTTGCCGTTTTAATAATTTTTCCTGCAAGAAACACATACTTAAAGCGAAATGTCTTAATTTGTTGTCTGTATTCGGATATCGTTAAGAAATTAAATTTAAATAACAAAAACAAGTTATTTGAAAGCATCATCATTTGAAAAACAGCTTCATTAGCCCAAAAATATTTTAAGATAAGATGCCTTACATACCAGATCATATTTTGCTTCTTTGATATAGTTTTCTGCATTACCTTTTTTTTCATAAGTAATAACTACTTTTTCAGCTGATAAATCTGTATTTGTAACAAATAAAAAATATTGGTAATCTGCCCCCTTCAAAAGCGATAGTTGAACTCTAACCGCTTCAGGTTATAATACACAACAACAAATCTTCTATCTTTATCCCAAGTATTTAGTTTGGTAACAAGCAGGGTTATCTCTCTACCTCCTTTCCCTTCTACAAAAGAAATCTGTGAATCCGTTACTTT
>Ga0209414_1001493_pt1 | contig 11077 bp, 10 predicted proteins | sample LakVidmifraction_4_FD_181154 | JGI IMG/M metagenome (GOLD analysis project Ga0209414, IMG submission 181154) | Hypersaline microbial communities from Lake Vida, Antarctica - Brine Hole Two &gt;0.2 micron (SPAdes) (version 2) | ecosystem: Environmental > Aquatic > Non-marine Saline and Alkaline >... | reverse complement strand
CCATTTGGCCAGAAGAAAGAGAAGACCATAGCCTGGAAGCTTGGGTGCTTGGTTTTATTTATGGATATATAAGATTTGAAGATGACAAATACAGTATTTATTCATTAAAAGAAGGTGATGCTTTAGAAAATTACTGGAAAGAATTAAGTCCATACAGGGATCGGGCCTTTGATTTCTTCAAAAATGAAAATCACACTCCTGAAATGATCTTTCAAATAGAGGAAAAACGCAAAAATGACGGGGAAAATACCACCGCAACTTTAGTTCAGGATGTTAAAAATAATTATCGGGGAAAATTTGCTCAGGTAAATCTTACTCCTGAAGAACTCAAAAAAGAGCATTTTAAATCAGTGGCGGATTTACTCAGACGTGAAATTGATTTTACTAAAAAACACTTAAACTAGACCCAGATGCAGGTTAATCCATCCATAAATATAGCCATAGGTAGTTATGGAGAGAGTTGTAATAATTCTTTCCATAACCATTTTATGGAACGAGAACCAGATCTTCAAAATTATGCTTCGTTTTATTCTTTTACCATTGCAGGCTCTCTGTTAAAACATATATCCATTAACGATGGTAATTTTTCAGATCACCTGGATTTGCAGGAAGATACTAAAGTAGACGAGCAATTTTCTTCGGACAAAGGAGAATACTTTTTTAGATCTTTCATCAACAATATATATAACCACCAGATCAACGTCCTAAGCCTATTAAATACTGAGGTCAATTTCAAAATTGTAAATATTAATTTGATATTCAGCAGTTTTGAAGAGAACAATGCTGCTTTGGTAGAGAGTTTGGTAAAAAACATCCACGAGCTTTGTAATGCCGGAATGATCAGTAACATTGTAGTAAAGGCATTTGTGATTTTATCACATGATAATGATATTTTACAACCTGAGGAAGAAGTCGCCGCTTATCATAACCTTGAATATTTAAAAGCTACCCAACAAAAGAATAACAGTGTTTTCAGTAATATAATTTTTCTTGATGATAAAAATACCAGTGCCGTTCATTTGGGGCTCAATACCACCTCTATTGGATTGGTGTTAAATGAGTTTATTACTTACTTAATGACCAATCATTACAACATGATTGGGAATTTAATGAACTCAGATTTCCTATCCCTAGGTATAGGTATGACGTATTTTGATCATTTGTTTTTTAAAAAATTCTTTAGAAAAAGAATCATTGACGAAAAGATTGAAAGAGAGCAGCTTGATCACAAAGAACATTTAATTACCACTTCACACTATAAGAAGATCAGGGATGAATTTTTTAATCCGATAATTCAAAATAGCGATAAGGCAGATTTCAATGCATTACGGGAATCATTGAAGAACCTGAATGCTTTTGATCATTGCACTATGAAATCCTTCAAATTTCTGCTATCTCACTTATTGGGAGATTTCAAAGCGGTAAAGTTGAAGGAACGATTGCTGAATGTAGAGCAAATTTCTTTGCGGGATATTATTTATCAGCTCATACTTAACTCCTCTCCCTTTCTTACAGGCATATCCATTCTAAAGCATAAAGAAAAGTTGGATCACCTTGCTGAAATGAAACAGCAACTTGAGGATTATCAAATCCGGAATAAAGAGGGGTTATTTGCCCAAAAGATTGAGGAATTTGAAATTCAGATACGTGAAAAATCTGTAGAAACAGAGGATGAACAAATCCAGATACAACAAATTATAACAGAATTTATTAAAAAAGATCAGCCAAAGTTTAGAAAACAAGTTAAGCAGGAAACAGACAAAAATATTAAAGAATTCAGGGAAGAAAGAGAGAAGCTAAAAAATCAATTTAAAAAGCAATTCTGTATTTTTAGATACTTCCAGTTTAAACAATACAGGGAAAAACTGGATTCAGTAGATGCAAAAATTCAGCAGAATCTAATTTCTGCTAAACAAACGGCGGAGATCTTCAATACCCTTTCCTCAGAGCTAAAATCCTTATTGGATATTGAAAAAGAACTCCAACTCAATTATACTCACCTTAAACAGGCAATCCAGATACTTCAGGATATCCAGAATGGATCTACAAAAGATTTTGAGAGCACAACATTAGCAAATTACCTGTTCATTAAACACATAATTGAAAAAGAACTATTAGAAAACTATTTCAGCAAACATAAGGATAATTTAGTTGCTGATTTAAAAGACTCCTTACCAAATATTATTTCAGGAATTCCTTTTTCTCAACAGAGCTTTAAGGAAGATCATTATTTAAAAATAGATAAAACTATTGAAGGGATTATTGATTTCAAAATGGTGGATTATCTACTCAACCGGTATGATGATCTTATGCTTCTTAAAGAAGTAGATATACAGAAGGACGTTACTTCACTAGTCAAAATCTCGGTGCCTTTCTTTAATGCAGATAATTCGTTTGAAGTAAATAACTCCCACACCCTAGTTATACATCATAAAAGTTCAGAAGCTAATCTCCACAATTTAAAATCGAAACTAAAAAAGGTATTTCCTATTGTTCCACAACAGATCGACACCTTAAATCCTAATAAATTCTCATTATTAAAAATTGATGTAATCCCAAATTTAAATTGCCTGGTAAAATATAATATGGGGAAAAACAGAATGGAACATTCAAAAACGGCAGACCTGTAATGAAAATAAATATAACACTTCTCATGGTTTTGTTACTGAGCTTTTCAGTTCAGGCTCAAAACCAGAAACAATTCAAAGATACCAGGAATATCTATTTGCTTGATGTAACGCTTTCAATGTTTGGAAAAGCCCCTGGCGCTAAAGATATTTTTGATGAGGTGCGGTCTGAGCTCATCAATGTGATCAATGCAACCACCAATAAAAATACAGAAATCGTAATTGTTACTTTTCAGGATAAGATCATCGATACTTGGCAAGTCAAAGCCACTGAACAAGGCAAGAAAAATATCATTGATAAACTTAACGCGATCAATGTTGATAATGTTCCAAAGCAGAATACCAATATCCACGGAGCCTGGAAAAAGGGAAGATCAATGGTTCATCCCGAAAAGTTAAATGTTGTATTTCTGTTAACTGATGGAGAACATAGCGTAGCCCACACGCCAAAAAGCACTTTATACTCAGAAGTTGGAGCCTGGGCAGATTTTGCTTCAGGTAAGGATTACTATGCTTTTCTTGTAGAGCTTACAGAACAGGCGCAAGATGAGGGTCTTCGGGAAATTGTCCAAGAAACAGCACAGGCACAGATCATAAGCGGGATAGAGTTCTTTGTGATTTCTGTCGAGGATAACGAACCTGTAATCAATACTCACGATGAACTCAGTTTCCATATAAATCTGGTAGGTGATCGCCTCGCCGCTATTTCAGAAGATTTTACCTATAAGATTTTACTTGAGGATCCAAATTTTGAAATTCTGAACAATGCTCCTAAAAACCTTAGAAATGGGCGGTCAAAGATAGAAATAAGGTCTAAAAAGCCAATTAAAAAACTTCAAGAAGAACTGGATCAACTGTCTCAATTAGAATTCACAATTGAATATGATGAAGAAAAATTTCCACAAGTCAAGCTATTGAATAAGACAATTCTCTGTACTGTTAAAAACAAAAAGGAAAAGGTACTTAATATAGAAGTCCTTGAGGATTAAAAAAAATTATCACGGATATTAAAAAAATGGAGGGCAAAGAATCATTTCAACACTTTTTATCAACTTTATTTCTTGTGATTCTTTTCCCATTCATAATATCTTGTTCATCAAGTGAAAAAGAACGTCAAAGAGAAAGAGAGGAAATGTATAAACAATGGGGCCAGCAATTAATTTTGGAAGTTGAAAATTCTGCTGTTCTCCTCAGTTTAAAATATGACATTAGTAACCTCGAGGTAGAACAAGTGCTTTATAATTACATATGCATATATGATAATTTCAATTATCAATTAATTACCTCCTATGCAATTGATATGGACGAATGGGATGCAACCCTGGAAGAAGAACCTCCCGGTCTTTATGAATTCATTAATAATACCGCTTTAGATACCCAACTTCCGGTAAAAACAGTTGCAGGTGTAATCCTGGATTATCGTTTTATGGGATATAGTGAAGACTTACAAAATCTGGAGACAAATTATGAAGACCTAAAATTTGATATCGAACAATACCAGGAGTAGAGAATTATGAAAATAGAAAACATCATAAAAATTGTCCTTGCCTTTCTTTTCCTGCTTTGCCTCTTTAATATGCCTTATGGCTATTATGAACTGGTAAGATTTTTGGCAATGTTTGGTTTCGGATATCTGGCATACCAACACCTTAGTAGGGAAGAAAAATGTACAGCTTTAGTCTATGCCGCCTTAGCACTCCTGTTTCAGCCATTTTTCAAACTGGCATTGGGACGAACCATTTGGAATATAGTTGATTTAATTGTAGCCGTAAGCTTAATTGCCAGTGTACTCTCCAATAAAATACGAACTTTAAATCCTGCCAAATGGAAATAAACGACACAGCCAAAGCTACTATCAATGAAGAAATCCTAAAGCTTAGTAGACATGTGGAAGCTCAGCTCAAAATATTTATAACCAAAGTTATTCCAGGTTTATTCTTCTGCAAAAATCATTAATTATGAAAAAAACATTAGATCAACTGGTAGATTTCCTTAAGAAAGAGCTTCAAAAAAAAGAAACAGGATCCAAAAAAACTAGAAGGAAAATTATTCGTAAAAAGAAAACCAACCCTATATCCGAAGACGTGATTCTAAAAGATATCCGCTTATCTATTCAAAAAACAGGTTGTAAGAGTGTTACTGTAGGTGGTTTCTATAGAGCATTCGGGCATAAACGAAGAGGACCTAAGAACACAATTGAGATAAATGAATTCTTAAATAAAAATAACCTACACTCCTATCCTGCCCTAACTTCCAGCCTGTCCTGGAGCAGCAGGATAGAGATACACCAATTCCCGGTTAAAAGCAAAGGAGACTTGTATAAAATTGAGAAAAAACTTCAGGAGGACATTTTCGCGAAAGGGTATTTGAATAAATTGAATTTGGACCAAATCATCCCTGAATACAGTCCCGAAAGAACTAAGGACAGATTGGATTTCTATGCAAAGGACGGAGAGAAAAATGTTGTTATTGAAGTAAAGAACAAAGATGGTGGTAAAAGAGCGGTAGAACAAGTGCTTAGATATGCTGGAATGCTGAAACAGCAACACCCGGACTCAGAAATAAGAAAAATACTTATAACTGGAGTGCAAGACCAACATACTGCAAAGGCTATTTATGGAATGACGGAGGAAGAAAGAAATGGCTTTGAATGGTATTTATATATTCATCACCAAGAAACGGGAAACATAGATTTTGATAAGATAGATTACAATAAACTTTTTTGAAGATAAATAATAAAAACGACGATTATTGACGCATGTAGTATCTAATTTTAATTTCTAAAATTATTTGAAGTCATTGAAAAATGCAGAAAATTAATATGTAAAACTTAATTTAAAAATAACCAATTAACAATCAGTAAAAATGGAATTAAACAAAACGCAAATCCAAACTCAGCTTGATCCAAAAAAAGGAATGAACACTATGGATTGGATAGTAGCAATTATGGGGAGCATTTATATGGTTTCCCCAATAGATCTTATTCCTGATGTAATCCCCATAGTTGGCTGGATGGATGATATCCTTGTGGGAATTGGAACCATATCAACAGTTTTGGATTCCCAGCTCTCCCAGGCAAACAGAACTTTATCTGGGTTGCTAAAAGCTGTTAAATGGATCTCTTTCTCACTCTGGGGAATTCTGGGTGCACTAATTTTAATTTTTGGAGCCCTTATTTATCAATTCATTGCAAATTAAAACCATGAGTAAAACTACTTTGATCAAAGAAATCGCCTCCAACTTGGTTGTAAATAATAAAACAATGACTTATGACCAGCTGGCAACACATTTAAATGACATAGGACATAAAACTAGCTACGGAACAAAATATCATGGACAACGCGGAGTGGCAAAGCTTATTAGCAGCGTATATCAGAACGTCTCCAACCAGGGAGATAACTTGGGCGCTGACAATATTTCCAAGGCATTTACCGATAATAATGGAAGTTATCCATGGAAATAGTAACAAATGGATTTTTTAAAAAATAAGTAAAGTCGAACCTTTACTTCACTATGGAAAATTTCTTATAATCCTCTTTAACAGCACAAAATATGGCAATAAAAATTTTAGCCACCGGAGATATTCATATTGGCAAAAAATCCGGTGGAATTAATGAAAATTTGGATGAATTAGCTACCAAACACACATGGAAACGTCTTGTGGATTATGCTGTTCATAATGGGATAGACGTTTTAGCTCTTTCAGGAGATATCGTAGATAAGGATAATCGTTTCTTTGAGGCTATTGGACCGTTACAAGCCGGTTTTGAAAAATTAAAACAGGCTGGTATAGAAGTTTTTATGGTGGCAGGAAATCATGACTTCAAGGTTTTAAGTGATATTACTGTTTCCAGTCATTTTGATAATGTACATCTACTAGGAGAATCTGGGAAGTGGGAGGCAAAGATTTATGAGAAGAATGGCTTAAAAATGCAATTTGTAGGTTGGTCTTTCCCGACACTCCATTACAAAGATGATCCATTCCTCTCTTTTACTCAGGAAATGATTGATCCTGATATACCTGTACTTGGTTTGCTTCATGGGGAGGTTGAAAATCCCGAGAGCTCATATGCTCCCATTGAATTTAGCAACCTCTTAAACAGCGGAGTCGACACTTGGGTCTTAGGCCATATTCATAAACCATCGGTTCTAAATGATTTCGACCCATATGTATGCTACCCTGGCTCTCCACATTCATTAAGCGCAAAAGAAACCGGTCAGCATGGACCTATCCTTATATCCATAGAGACGAAGGAAAGAATGGAAATAAAAAACCTATACTTTTCGCCTGTTCGTTTTGAAAGGCTACAAATAGATATTACTGATGAGGTGGATGAAACTTCCCTTAGGTCTATAATAACCTCCAAGCTGTCAAATTATGCAACTGAAATTATCTCTGAGCTTGACGAAGTTATATTCTTGGTTTTAGATCTTGTCTTTGAAGGGGAGCATGACCGAATTCAAGAATTTGAAAACTGGCTAAAAAACCTGAGCGATCTAAACTTAGAAACGGAATCCGGTACCAGAATTTTGGTGCGTAAGACTTTAGTAAACCTTACTCCCAAACTTGCTGATCTTTTAGAGTTGTCAAAGCAATCTTCCCCTGTTGGAATTTTGGCAAAAGCTATTCTTGCACTGGAAAAAGGTGAAAGCACCCCCTTTTTAGATAGTCTCTTTCAAAAATGGCAGGATAAACAGCAAATTTTCAATAATGCTAATACATATCAACCTCTAAGACCTGCAGGGATGCTACCAGGCAAAAATGCAAAAGAATATATCCTGCAGGAATGTAATCGTCTTATAAGCGAACTTAACTTACAACAAGCACAATGAGAAATGTCACGTTCTACATAAAGCAATTAACTATTAACAGGATGCCTGGATTTTCCAGAGGACTGGAATCGTTAAATTTGGCCAAAAATATCAACCTTATTACTGGCCCAAATGCTTCAGGTAAAAGTTCAACCTCCAGGGTAATTCAAAAGGTTATCTGGCCTGATAAAACCAAAGGTTTAGATGTCCATTCACAACTAGAAATTGGTGGCGATTCCTGGCAGGTTAGGATTGAATCTGAAGCTGTAAAAATTCAGCAGGATGGTATAGATCAGGAATTAAAAGGAATACCCGCTAAAAAAGGCTGTCACCGTTATCTTTTACCACTGCATGAACTTATAAAAGAAGAAGAAGGTGACCTTGCCAAAGAAATAATGAAAGCATCAATTGGCGGTTATGATCTGGATGAGGCCAAAAATAAACTAGACTATTCACACATAGTTAAAAATAGCGGTGCATCAGAATTTAAGGAAGTTATAAGAAGAGATAGAGAATATAAAGAAATACAACAAAATCATAAGAGTCTCAAAAAGGAGGAAGAGGCGCTAAACAATCTCAAAGCAGACAAAGAAAGAGCCCAGAAGGCTTCTCTACTTTATAAGTTTTATAACTCCTTTTCCGAATTAATTATTGTAAAACAGTCTTGTGAAAATTTTTCAAGCCAAAAAAATCGTTACCCATCTTCCATGGACCAGGTAACCGGAGAGGAATTGGGGACTATTGAAGATTTGGACAATCAGTTTTCAGAGGCAGAGGCTAATATCCAATTTGCAGACGCAAAAATAGAAGAAGAAAAACAAAAAATTGAGGATCTAAAGATTGCAGGTAAAGATATACCAGAATCAACTATATCGAACCTGGAAACCAGACTTGGTAATCTTCAAAATATTTCTCAAAAATTAACAGGTCTGGAAACAGATTTATTTGCCGAACATGAGACGCGTTGTGATTTTGCAAAAGCTATAGATCCAAACCTAGATCCTTTCGAATGGGAAAGACTGGATCTGGAAAAAGTTGAAAATCTAGGTGAATTCATTCAAAATGCCTACAGAGTAGTAGATGTAAAGGTGAACCTAGAGAACGAAATCAACAGACTTCAGGAAGAATTCAATAATAGCGAGGATATCCCAGTTGAACATGAAAGTATTCTTCAAGGGATAAAATATCTTGGATTTTGGATCAAGGAGCAAGAAACAGTAAATAATATTCCTAATTGGCTCTTACCAGGACTGGCTATTTTAGGAATTCTTACTGGAATAGCTACGTTTTTCATTGGGTGGCCTGGACTTTTCGGTATTTTAATGATTATAGGTATTGCCCTTTATGGCTCTAAAGCAAAGCACACCTTAAATTCACATGTATTAAGAGAAAAAGATTTCAAGGATCTTAATTTACCGCTACCTAACGGCTGGACTATAGATTTGGTTACAGATCACGTAGACCATCTCTCCTACTTATTAAGATTATCAAAGTTTAAAGAAGAAATTGCTTTAAGAATCAAGGACCTGAACCGGGAATTTAAAAAATCTTCTCATGAGGTGAATAAAATTCATGATGAGCACAAAAAATGGCGCGATGAAATAGGAACGGCTCCAGAATTAAAAGAAAATGATTTTGGTAGCCTTTATTGGTTTTTAAGCAATGCAAGAAATTGGCAAATATCTAATGCAGCTTACAAAGCATTGGAAGGGAAAAAATCAGCGAATGAGAAACAACTAAAGAAGGAATTATTGAAATTTAATGCACTCTTACAAGAGTGTAATCTTAAGCTTGTATCTGATGAAACTGAAGCACACGCTGAACTTAAAAATTTAAAAAATCAGATCAGTTCGAAAAGTCAATCTGAATCTATAATTTCAAATCAGCAACTGCAGCTCAATGGATATAGAAGAAGTAAAAAAGAGGCTTTAGATAAACTTTCTGTGATTTACAAAAGGCTCATTGTTCCCCAGGGAGATAAAGCAGAAGTTAAAAAATTAATAGAAAATCTTGCCGACTATAAAAATCTTTGTCAGAATCTTTTTGCTTCAGAACAAAAACGTCTAGACAAACAAAGTATATTAGAAAGTTGCTCACTTTACAACGAATTTGAAGATTCTCTTGAATCTCTAACCTTAGATCAGGCAGAAGAAAAAGCGAGAGAAAATCATGACGTTGCCGGTAAGCTGGAAGAAATTTCCAGTGAGATTACAAGAATTCAAACACTTATTAATGACAAGAAGAAAGGTCATGAACTAGAAGATCTATTAACGGAAAAAGAATCAGCTCTTGATGGTTTACTTAGTCTCTACCAGAAAAATATGGCGGCTGTGACCGGAGATCTTCTTGTTGAACAGTTAAAGGCTGAAACTCAAGAACAAAACAGGCCTGAGGTATTTAAACGTGCCAATGTCTTATTCAATAAATTCACCATTGGGAGATATGAATTGCGACTGGATGAAAAAGACAATCCATCTTTCACTGCTTTTGATACCGTTCTAAAGCAAGGTTTAAATTTATCTGAAGTATCTACAGGAACGCGAGTGCACTTATTACTAGCGGTAAGACTGGCCTATGTGGAGAGTCTGGAGAATGGGATAAAACTGCCTATTCTTGCCGATGAATTGCTGGCAAACAGTGATGATAAGAGAGCTGCTGCCATTATAAAAGCTTTAATTGAAATAAGCAGAGAAGGTAGACAGGTATTCTATTTTACTGCACAGGCAGATGAGATCTATAAATGGGAGAATATTTTAAAGGAGGAAACTGAACTGGAATACAAGGTTATTTCTTTAAATGATCATCGCAATCTAAGCGAAGACCTATATCGTCCTTTAGAAAAATTTAAGTTTCAAGAAAGTATTCTTGAGCCAGGTACATTGTCCCACTCAGAATACGGTAGACAACTTAAAGTAGAAGTCTTTAATCCCCTTTTTCAAGACAGCGCTCAGCTACATCTGTGGTATTTGATTGATGATCCACAGCTATTATATAACTGTCTTAATATAGGATTAAAAACCTGGGGACAGCTCGAAAGCTTCAGTAAAGCGAATGGCGAAATAGAAGGCATGACTTCACAAACTAAAACTAAACTTATAAACAAAATAACATTGCTAGACCGCCTAATTTATTTAAGTCGAAAAGGACGTGCGATTATAATTAATCGTGAGGTTTTGGAAAATTCAGGAGCTATTAGCACAAGTTTTATTGATGAGGTAAGTGAAAAAATGAAAGAATTAAACGGAGATCCTGAGGCACTTTTAGAAGCTTTAGAGAATTCAGAAGTTTCAGGCTTTAGAAGAAACAATATAGACAAGCTAAAAAAATATTTAAGCGTTCAGGAAATTATGCATGAGGAGGAATCATTATCAGAGGGAGAGATTACAACGCAGCTAACTGCCTTTATTTCACGGCTCGAGATACCGGTGAAGGATGCAGAAGGTTTCTGTAACCAATTTGTTACAAGTGATCAAGTCGATTTTGCTCATTAAATCACACATTAATAAAAAATTTGTAACTAATCAGTATCTAATATAGTTGTTTTTGAAGCATGACAAAAAGGTTCGGAAAAATATTGGTTTCATGCCACATAGTCTGTCGTTATTTTTGTTCAATACTTGTTTACTTCGTACTTTCAT
>Ga0209414_1001492_pt1 | contig 11079 bp, 7 predicted proteins | sample LakVidmifraction_4_FD_181154 | JGI IMG/M metagenome (GOLD analysis project Ga0209414, IMG submission 181154) | Hypersaline microbial communities from Lake Vida, Antarctica - Brine Hole Two &gt;0.2 micron (SPAdes) (version 2) | ecosystem: Environmental > Aquatic > Non-marine Saline and Alkaline >... | reverse complement strand
ATGACCAGTGACTTCCTCAGCATAAACCCACATCGATATGAAATCATGTTGTTGATAGATCATTAATTCATCTTCAAAAACTAAATTGGCTTGATTGTATTTTTTCTTAATACCAAAGTCATATTCAAAATTTAATGAATGTTGACCATATAAACGTTTATTAGATAGACTAGCGTCTGAAATAATATCTAAGTCGCTACCAATTGTAAACACTTCACTGGAATTGAAGTTATTAATCTGATTCGTTGTTCTTTGAGACATATAAATTTCCATTTGAGACATTTCATCAGGACTTGCTTCTCCCAGTTGCACATATTTTTCAGCCAATGAAGCATAACGCACATAAGGGCTATCTAATTGTCTGCTGGCCAGTGTGCCATAAATATCAAATATTGATTCACCTTCAGCAAATGCTTGTACCATAGGTATACTGTTAAAATTAGTAATGATTTGTCCACTAATTTTGTTATCACCAGTAGAGTCCATATTTAAATTGCTCACTTGAATATATTCCTCATTTTTACTTAGATTGTCTAAATAATTATAAACTTCATGATAGGGACCATTGTAATCAAATCTTACAACCATTTGATTCTTCGCATTTTTATTATCTAAGTTCTCTGAAAATGAAAAATTATCGATTTGAAAATTTTTACTATCATTTAACTTATTTAATAAAACCAACATGTCCTCTTGTTTTAGATCAACATAATATTTTTTTGATATTTCTATTAATTTTTTCTGATATAAATTATAAACATCAATAAATTCCTGTTCTCTCTTAATAATACCTTTCATTTGTGCTAATTCTAATTGTTTTTCTTGTTTGGTTATTTCTAAAGTTTCAATATCCTTAATTGTTGGTGATATCATATAATTAAACATAACAAAAATAAAAATTCCAAGACTCAAAACACCTAATAATATTTTTTCTCTACTGGTTAGTTTCATTTAACTCACCACCTATTTTAACATTTAAGCTGTATTGATAGTCTCCATTGTCTTCATTGACATAAGGCATAAAAACATCCCTATAATTATCATTGTCTTTTTTGATATTGTGTATAAACTGAGCAGCAGAATCATAACTATCTGATATACATTCAATATCTACACCCGAGTTATTATATCTCATAGAAATTATGTAAGTGTTTTCAGGGACATTGTTGATTAAACTATCGATTAAATCTTTTGTAACATTAAAATCGTTTTTAATACCCATAGCTATTTTCTCCGATTCATCTAAAACAATTTTTATAGCATTCATCTCTTCTTGAGATTTTAATGCCTTTTTGTACTTAAATTGCATCTCTGAATCATTTATTTCAGATTCAATCGTACTAATTTCATCGGTTAAGGAAGATTTTTCTTGACTAAGTGTAAACTGATAGACTACTAAACCAATAACTAGAATTGATGCAAGAATAATCGGAATATATTTACCATATGATATATTTCTATTAGTTTTATTTAAATAAGGTTCAAAAAAATTAATATCATTCATATATAACTCCTTTACTCATTAATTAATGCACCAATTGCATTCATATAACTGGCTAAATCATTAGAATTTATATTCTCATTCAGATCAACAACACTGTTCACTTGGAAAATTTCTGTTGTTAAAGCTAATCTATTAGAAAAGCTTTTATCAATGCCTTTAATTAAGGCACCATCACCATATAAAAACACTTTTCCAATTTCATTCTCATCAGATAAATCTTCATAATACTTAATAATTTTTTTTATCTCATCACTCCAATAATCTATTTCTTGAACAACTGTCATATTCTCTTCTTCTAAAAAGTTCTTAAAATTTGATTTTTCTAAATCACCTTCAACACCTCTAAATCTAATTAACTCTTGAATCCCTGAAAATATTCTTCGACCAAATTTATATTTCCCTTTTTCCAAAATAAATACATCAATAAAATTGTGATCAATTTCAACTACTAAACTACTATTGCGTTCAAAGGATTCTCCTGCAGAATTAAGATTCGTATGTTTCATGAGTTTTGACATAACATTACTGTGAATATCGAAACTTAAAGGCTTGAGTTTTAAATCAACAGATAATTTATAATATAAATCTGCTTCTTTTTTTGGCATAGCTGCAACTAATAATCTTTTTTTCTTTTCGTCATTGCTTTCAATAAAGCTTAAAGCTTTTGATTGAATAATATAGTCTTCTGTAGGCCCGGGTAAATATTGTTCAATTTCGAATGCAATCAAACTGCTTTCGTCTTCCTCCAGGACAATTGGAATAATTACTTCTCTCTTAACAATATCTGATGATGCTAATGTAAAAGAAATATTGCTAGCCTTCACCTTTTTTTCTTTAATCATTTGACTAACCACATCTTTCAATAGATTATACTCAAGAATTTTTCCATTGCTTATAATCCCTTCATTAATCTTTGTTGAAAACAATTGATCAATAACTAAATGATTATTTTTATACTCGCCAACAGCAAATTTAAGAAATTGGTTCCCAAAATCAATGCTGAGCGTTTTTTTACTAAACAACCCCATATGTTTACCTCCCTTATACATTATCTATATATATTAATATATTAATTGAAAACATTTTTTGTATCTATAGAGTATTTCATTAAAATACCAAGGAAAACCCAATAAATATATACAACTGAAACTACACTTATATTAAAAAAACTTTGTACTAAATATGCAATAATACTAGATAACAATGGTAATACTATTCTATTATTCTTAATATGTGCTAATGCCGACTTAACAATATAACCAATAAAAACCAAATAAGTTATTAATGCTGGTATACCTGATGAAACCGCAATATGCAAAAATTCATTATGAGCTTTATCAATTAAACGTATGCCGCCAAAATGATTTAAAATATCTCCTAAAAATCTTTTAATAAAAGCAATGTCTAAAGTTTCAATGCCATAACCGAAAATTGGACTTTCTTTGATTAAAACTATAACTCTTTCCCAAATAAATATTCGACTAGCACCTGATCTTTCATAGGCTTCTCCTTGAACCATTACATTTTGAATATCACCACCAATGGTTAAAAAACGCCCGATGATTCGGCCTCCACTATGAAAATTCATAATTAAAGTTACAATCCCAAATAAAAAGAATAATCTTAATAAATACTTATGGTTCTCTTTTTCCTTTATTAAAAAATATGTTAGAAATCCTATGGAAGCAAATCCACCCAACCATGAGCCTCTCGTCATAGTTGTCAGTAAGCCTAAGTAAATCAATCCTGGATAAAAAATTTTAAATTTTTCTTTAGATGACACATACACATAACTAGCAATTGGTAAGATCAAAGTTAAGTAAGCGCCTAAGAAGTTAGGGTTTCCCATTGTTGAAAATGCTCTTCCTTGCCAGTTCACACGAATAACATCTCTGGGTATTGGATCAAATCCAAAATATTGAAATATACCATATAGAGCAACGATACTACTCGAGATCAATAGAAACTTAACATGTTTCTTAGAAAAATTGTATTTCCGTCTTGAGAAAAAATATAAAAATATATAGAGAGTGATTGTAAATATACCTTCTTCTCTTCGCTCAATCCCCCAAATAGATCGACTAACATTTATCGATAAAAAAGTAGAAACTATGACTAGTACATAATATACAGTTATTATTTTTTCTGAAATATGTAGATTTAAACTTTCCCCGTCTCTATTTAAAAACCAATAAATTCCAGCCACTGAACTTAGAAGCATAACAAAAAATATTTTAGAAAAATAAAAGTAGTCCTGAAAAAAAGGTGTAATAATCACTGGTGTAATGCATAAAATTGCAGTAATGAATTTACTATAAATTTCTTTTTTATTCATAGACTCCTCTCTAGTTGAAATACCTAATTAAATAGGGATACTCTTCAATCAACTTAACAATATATTCATCTTGATTTTTTGCTAATTTTTCAACATCTAATTCATTGTATATTTTTTTCAGTAACAATCTAATCTTTAAAGTTTCAATAACAACACGTTCTTTATTGTCATCATTTGCTCTTTTTAGTGAAAAAGGTTGTAATTCAAGAGCTCTTAATAATACATCTTCCCCTCTATAAAATTTCTCTTTTTTAAGATATAATTTTGCAAGATCAATGGATCTACTTAACGCATAAGCACCATAATCAACACCTAGTTTTAAATGCTCTTCAGCTTTTATATAATTACCTTTTTCCAAATATAAATTTCCGAGTTTATTATGTTTATCACCATCAATTGGTAACAACTCAACAGATTTTATTGCTGCAGTAATTGCTTGATCTAAATACTTTGAATCACTTTTGATTTTATATAAGTCATAATAATTATCACTTAATAAGGCGTAACCAATACCACTAACTGGATAGAATTTATTTGCTATTTGATATATCTCGTTGCTTTCTTCGTATTTATCATTATTTGAAAGCTCTAATCCATACAGATATGAATTTTGCGCTGCTACGTGCCATAAAATAAATAAACACATAGTTCCTAAAATCAACTTTTTATATTTTGTTTTAACTTCAATAGTGATAATATTTTTGCTACTATAAAAATTATTAATGATAGCTGTTATGGCGAAAAATAATGCTGTAACTGCTGGAAAATTCCAACTAAAGTCCATTCCAATATGAATAAAAAAAGCTATCGTTGCTGCAAAAAGTCCTGTTAGATAAAAGGGATAGTCTTTATTTTTAATTATTTTATAAATATTGAAAAGTGTCATACTGAAAAAAGCTGCAATAAATGTAAAACCAACAAAACCTAATTCCACAATTATTTGTAAATAATGATTATGCGTAAAACGTGCATACCATAAATTATTGCCGTATTCTAAATAATAAGCTGCAAAATAAGTTCCTAGACCATATCCATTAATGGGTTTATTTGTAATCAATTTTCCAGCAACTTTCCAAAACTCTAACCTTCCAGTTAAGGAAGATGGTATAAAATTATCTATTCTAATAAAGGAACCTGCTAATGTCCGATCTATTAAACTATTTTGAACTATTGTCGAAATAATCATAAATGACTTTGATACTAAAAAAGCAATAATGAAAAATATAATAACTTTAAATAATCTATTAAGTAAATCTTTTTTTTCTGTATTAACCAATAATAAAGGCATTGCTATCAACAATGATAGAAACGAACCTCTTGAACCACTCAATATAATAGTACTTAAAAATATAATTGCAATAAGTTTACTTAAAAATTTTGGCTTTTCTAATTCAAAACCAAGTATTATTAAAAATAACATAACAACAAATATTCCAAAAGGATTCGGATTAGTAAATGTTCCTGCCAGTCTAGAAGATTTAACAAAAATATACTCAACTAGCGCCAAAATAGTTATTGCAACACCTGTAAAAATTACAAATTTACCAAGTTTAAGATGCTCACCTTTATCTAATTTGCTAACAATAACATAAACTAATCCATAACATAATAATTGTATGAATTCAACAATCGTTCTCACATGATTAACTGTCCAAAACAAGCTTATAAAACTCCATATGATAAATAATAGATAGAAAAGAAAAGGATAAGAAAGTATAATTATTTTATCCTTTTTATTTTTAAAATTATCATAAATTAATACAAATAACATAGCTAATGTCATCCAGTAAACAATTAAATGATCAAATCCTCCATCAAATAAAGGTATACTTGTAAGAACAACTATAATAACAAGTAAATGTAATGTTATTTTATTTTTCATCTCAAACTGATCAATTATCATCATAACCTACTTCTAATATACTGTATTTAAACCACCACTTTACACCATCTTCTTGAAAATTAATGCCATTAGTGAATCTGTAGTAGTCAGAATATATAATTTTATCACCAATATTTTTTTCTATAGAAATAATTTCCTCCATATAGAACTTCTTGAACTCTGTCGATTACACTTCCATCAACTAATACATCAATGAAATTTTGATGTACAGTAATTTCTTAATTATTACCATATAGTATATCTGAAGTTATCACATTTAAAATAATATTACTAGAATCTTAATTAACCATTAAATTACCTGAAACAAAAATGAAATGATTTGCATCTAATCTTAAAATAGAAGCTTTTTGAATAACACAAACTCCCTCTTGTTGAAAAATGTCTGCGCAAAGTAACTTAGATCCGTTCCGTTATAAGATAAATCTTGAACTCACCAAAGACAAATTTTAGGTACTTATTTCCAGAATCGACACTAAGAGTTATATTATTAAATAACCCCATATATCTATTTCCCTCTATTATATATATTGTAAACAATCAGAAAAAACAAAATTCATGATATTTACCTTGCTTTTATTTATTTTATACTTGTACCCAATAAGGCAAAAATTATTATATAAATTTTTGAAGATCTAATTCAAATCTATATGTAAATTATACCATATTTTTATAAAATATCTACACCAATTATTAACCAAACTCAAAATGATATAAACATCTATAAAAGATTGAATGAAGATTGAATGAAATAGCAATAAATACCAGTTTCATTATCCTAAGCCACTTCTCATATCTTATTTAATGAAAAGCGGCATAGGAATAGAAACCTTTTATGTTAATCTTTACTCAAATACTGTAAAAGAAACAGTATAGTCTCAAAACAAAGTGTAAATAATAAAACAAACTACTCAAGCACTCGAATATAATCAATTGCTATACTACCTAGATCTGTTCCACTAACTGAAGCAATTGGGTCTACTCTAAATTGTTCTAACGTGCCTTCCCACGTTGCTTCACCAGCATAACCATTGGAATCGCTCATGTCTATAGTATATTCAAGAAAGTCACTATTAGGAACGATCGAAAAGTTCTTTCTATAGTTTTCGCTCCAACCCCCATCTGTTGTTACAAAATAAATTTGTGCAGTGTCAAAATCTGTATTATTTCTCATACGGATTTTTATCGTTTTATTATTTGTTAAATCAATATTAAGGTTATTTGGAGAATGAATATAGGGATCTGCTGAAACATTCGCTTCTATATATCCTTCAGGATTCAATATAAATCCTTCAACCCCTAGACCTGCAGGAGCCCAACCATGATTACTATTATAAAATTCCCATACTTTAGTTCCAAACCATCTGTCCTTTAAGTATGTGGTTATGACAGCTCTCTCTTCATCCGTGAGTGCCTTTTCAAATACAATTACCTCTCCAATATCACCTTCAAGGTAACGTGATTGGCCACTTTTTGCAGCGCCTAATACTATATCCTGATCTGTTTGATTCCCTGAAGTACCTATTGTATTATGGCCCAATCGCTCTTCTCCATTCACCCAGTATTTGTGGTTCTCACCATCCCATTGAGTATTATGGACATTAGGTTCATTATTACCATTAGAAATATTCTCATCATTACCGTTTGCTCCTCTTATCACTTGTTGAAAATTATTATTATCTCTTAATCCAAAAGAGTAAGTAGCCGAACCGCCCCATCCACCTGATTTACTAATAAAAGTTTGATGTGGGTTTCGATTAGCTGCCTGAGCTAACATAAAAAGTGAAAATTCAGTATCTGTATCAGTAAAAAAATCAACACTATTACTACCGTTACTTTCTAGATTGTTTTGACCAAGTGTGAGAAATTGATCATTGTTAGCATCAAAATTTACTAATGGTAAACCAATACCAAAGTTTTCATTATACCAAGGTCTTTGACTAATATTTGATTCAAAATCGTTATCATTTCCTGAAAGATCCAACCAACTCGTCACATTGTTCTCAGAATTAATCTCTACACCTAAAGTAGAATCTAAGTGCAAAATCATGTCAACAAATAAATCCTCTAATGCATAATTAATACCATCTGGAATCATTTCATCACTTTCAAATACTACATCATAGAAATGTATACTATAATTTCTATTGTATTTGTTCAGTATTTCATATCGTTCTTGAGGGATATAATCTAAACTTGAGAATGATTTAAATCCAAAATAATTATACCCGGTTCCAAGATTTGATAATATTACACTATCACTTTGAATCAAATTGCTATCTTCATCTTCGTATTCAAGTCTTAAAGTTAAATCATCATTTAAATGTGAAATTTCTAAGTTATACTCTTGATTCCAATTGAAAACAACATCTCCATCAATAGTGCTTCTAAACTCTTCAAAAGCAACATCGGTTAATAGATCTATACTTCCTAATATATTTCCTTCATATGAAGCTTCTAAAACTTCTCTTAAATTTATTGAATTATTTGAAATATCAAAGTTAATTGCCAAACCAGAATTTGTATCATCACCTAGTAAAAATCCAAAACCATGAATTGAAAGTTTTTTTGCTAAAGCTTCAGAATCCACTTTGAACTTAACAATAGTTCTAGAAACATCAGTAGGTACAGAAATTGCAACTTGGGCGCCTTCAGGATCAACGTTTTCTACCCAATCTACGTTTAAGGTTGGTCTTTCTGGATTTTGCATAACTTCAGCATAAACCCCATTTCCTAGATTATCAAAAATAATTGAGCTCACATTTGATGTTTTAAGATAGATATCTTCTATGAAAGCCTGCCATTCAGGTGTTCCCTCTCTAGGCAATATCAGAATTCTATCTTCATTCATGAAGTAACCTAGTCTACCAGCTAAAGTATATGCTCTTAACTCAAAATTGTAGAATCTATTAGGAATGCTATAATAATCTAACGTGTTATCCGTTGCTAATAGGATTTCCTCAGGGTTATTTAAGAAAGGTTCCTCTTCTTCCTCTTCATGAATAATATCATATTCACTTGGAAAACTAGGATTATATACTTCTTCCTGAGATTGGTACCATCTTATTCTATTATTAAATATGATCGGATCACCATTTAATGTATAATCAGCTCTAATCACAATGTTATCATCATACCAAGGAAAAACTTCATTAGATGCATCTGCAGCAGGATAAGCACCTACATTTAAAGTAACATCTGGTAAAGCTTGCGTTGGAATTTCAACATTAGATACTAAGGTTAAAAACTTCCTATTGCCTCTAATATCTTCTGTAATAACTTTAACATCAACATTGGACTGATAATGAGATAATTCCTTAAATATTTCTATATTTTTAACATTTGTATTATCACCATCTAGAAATTCTTTTTTTATTTTTACAATTTCATTTTCCATAAATTCTTGATGATCAAAAGTTTCTTGCGTAATTTCACTACCACGGTCGGTTATTAATAAACTTTGGCCAAAAAGTGAAACAAAACTAACTAAAGCTATACTTATGATAGCTAAAGAAATAATCACTTCAATTAAGGTAAAACCCTTTTTATTATTCTTCACTTTTTCACCGTCCTTTCTAATTAAGAGATGGGCCTTCAACTTGCCATAATTCTTCCATAACATAGCTTCCAATTTTTTCAAAAGCTTCGTTTAAACTGTCTCTATCGCTAGCTACAAAAACATAGTCATTATTAATAAACTGTTCTGAAGACTCATTCACACCTACAGTTATTCCTAGAGATTCTGCAATATTTCCTACACTTTCTAACTCAGGATAATTTCCCCCTACATTATAATTAGAATAACCAATAACAAAAACTTGGTCCACTAGACCGGAATCTTGAACCATTTCTCCAATTTCTTGTACATATGGCTCACCATAAATAGTATCTAGGTTTCTACCATCACCAATAGTAGTATAGGCAGTATTATTAGAATTTGAAATGTTATTATTTATCTGATACTCACCATCATATCTAAACTCAACATTCAATATATCACTAGAATCTATTATGTGACTTTTAAATTTACCATAATAAGATGAATATCCCCAACCCGATCTTTCTCTATAATAAACCTCAGCACTTGCAAATGTTGTTACACCATCTACTAAAACAACCATATAATTTTTAGTTTCTTGATCACTTCCTAATCCATAAATGTCTTTGTTATTGTTAAAGTAATCTAATTGATGATAAGCGCGCCTCATACCATCTCCAGTATTTGTGCCACCATCAGCATAAAAATCATCAATAATATCTATTAATTCATCTTTATCATCACTAACTTTATAAAAATCTTGATTACTTGACTGATTTGCATTTGTATCAAAATCAACCAATGATACAAAAGTCTCTCCCTCTTCAAGTATCGATAAAATACCTGTATCATTATTCTTTAAAGTATCTTTTAGTAATTCAATTCGAACTGGATTTGAACCATCAACATTTGTAGTTCCTGTGCCTTCACCATTAATTCCCCAACCCATACTACCAGAAGTATCCAAAACCATTGCCATTGCTCCAGTTGCTCGGTTATCTATTTCTGGCGTTTCTTCAGTTCTATAAGCTAAAGCTATTGCAGGATTACTTGCATCTCCCCAGTCAATAATTTGAATTGCATTTAAGGCATTCACTTCTGTCGTTTGAGTAAATCTTTGGTTTCCATTTCTATAACCGTCTAAAATATATCTTAATATCTTGCTTTCATTTGAAGGATTAGCTTTATTAAATTGTATACTATAAGTTAATCCATCAGTTGCTTCAGCTAATGTTTCCATTTTATAATATCCATCAGATCCATCATCAACAAATTTATAATGTACAAGCGAAGTACTATCAGGACTTAAACCAATATAATTCCACGGTTTTACTAATCCATCAATATCGCCAGTATTTTCAACTGGTGCAAAGTTATCTGCCGTTACTACAAATCCAACAGAAGAATATCTAATTGTATTATTAATCGTTTCAATTGCATATCTAACATCTGCTTGAGCATCATAATTATCAATAGCGCTTCCATGGCTCTTAACTCCAATATTTAAAATACTAAAACTAATACCAATCAAAACAATGCCTATTGCCATAGCAACGATCAATTCTATTAAAGTAACACCTTTTTCATTATTCATAAGTCACCTCCTAAATGGAAATAAAAACTATTTTTTAGCCCATCTAATTTTTGAATAATCATCCTTTTTAATATACAACACAATAGTTGAAGTACCCTGATCATCATTCATTGTAGCATTTGCAAATATCTTTACCTCATTTCCATCGAAAGAGGCTGTTACATCAACAACTCCTATAGGATCATCAGCAGGTAAGGCCAAATCATTA
>Ga0209414_1001491_pt1 | contig 11084 bp, 8 predicted proteins | sample LakVidmifraction_4_FD_181154 | JGI IMG/M metagenome (GOLD analysis project Ga0209414, IMG submission 181154) | Hypersaline microbial communities from Lake Vida, Antarctica - Brine Hole Two &gt;0.2 micron (SPAdes) (version 2) | ecosystem: Environmental > Aquatic > Non-marine Saline and Alkaline >... | reverse complement strand
ATAACAATTTGCGGGGAGAAAACAACGGATGGGTTGGCGGACGATTCTTGATTATTCTCAAGAAAAAATAGGTGATCTTGTTTTTGACATGTTGCATTCATGTTTGTTATTGTAACAAACATGGCGAATTGTGTCCCGAAAATTCTCCACTAGAAAACTACAACCCGAATATTTACCAATGAACGGCAGAAAATCTATTAATTTTCAATGGATATGGTAGTATTATGGATTAATTGTTTAACAATATGCGGGAGTAAATATCATGCACATTACCTTTGGTTTGGACTTGGACGGTTATCGATCACCCAGGCCTGAGAATAGAGCAGGAAAGGTTGCAACCGGTCCGAATGGACTTCTCACTATTTTGGAGGTTCAACTGGGGCTGACCGACCAGAAAACCAATTCATCCGTACGTATTGGTGAATATCTTCATTGTCTTCGTAGCAGTGACAACGGTTGCCGTTTTTATAGCAAATCATTTGCAGTAGATGCCCTTGGAGTGAGTAAAACACTACTTTTCTGGCGGGATTCTTGGATTGAAGCAGGTTGGGATCAGCAGTCAGAAGAGAGAAACCACTCCATCTTGACAGATCTGACGGCCGTTGAGGAAATAGCATGCAGGGAACTGTCACCCGGTTTTTGTGATCGTTTGCAGCGTGTTCTTGTTTCACTGCAGCAAAGGAACGGTCTGAATCTGAATATTGCTCTGGTGGAGCAACGCGAAGAACTGTCACCTGTCTGGAAAAGAATAGTTGATCTGCTTGTTGTTGAAGAAGAGGGTATTGGAAAGGTTAAGGAAGTTTTGGCCGAGTCGGGAACTGATCTTGCTAGGCTACAGGAGAGTGTTTTGAACAACATCTCTTGTGAAATGACAGGGGATGGCACTGTGCTCTTGTTTCGTGCCCATTCTGAGCAGGTATTGGCCAAGGCTCTGGTGCAACATCTGTATGCAGAGGAAGAGGGGAATTGTACTACTCTTATTTCTGGAAACAGCGGGGAATTGTTTGATCTGGCCCTTGCAGCTCAGGATCATCCGCTTGCTGGAAATGCCGCCCACTCCCATTGGCGTCCGCACCTTCAGGTTTTACCCCTGCTACTGGATCTTCTGTGGAACCCTCTGGATCCTTTTAGTCTACTCGAGTTTCTCAGTCATCCCGTTAATCCTCTGCCAATATATGTTTGTCGACGTCTGGCTCGAGAGGTGGCGGAAAACCCTGGTATGGGTGGAAAAAGTTGGCACAATGCGCTGCATGATTTAGAGAATAAGGCTATCAGCCTGTCAGAAAATGATCATGGTGCCGGGTCGGCTCTTCTGGAAAAGATCGATCATTGGTTGAATCATCCTCGTTACAATCCTGAAGAGGGGGTTGAGATATCACTTGTTGTTCAACTGTGTGAACAGGCTGGGAAATGGTTTGCCGCCCAGGCAAATAGCAGTATTCCGGATATGGAGCAGGATCTTTATTATACTGCCAGTGCCCAGGCCAGCGGAGCCGCCAAGATACTTGATGGCATGACGGAAAATGGCCAGCAGGTGATCAGTCGTTTACAGTTGAATCGTCTGCTTGAGCAAGTGACCAGTACTGGAAGTCCCCGGCCAGATATTATTTCTGAATGCCGTGGTATGCATAGTTGTAACCTTCCAGGTTCTGTAATTGAGAGCAATGACAATCTCCTCTGGTGGGATTTCACCAGGCCCCGTCTTCCGGGGAAGTATCCATGGCCTGCCATTGTAACCCAACAGCTGAAGAGGCAAGGTTCAATGTTGCCAGCAGCAGAGAACCTTTTGCAGCGAGTGGCAATGGCCTGGTTACAACCATTACTCCGGGCTCGCAAGCGTGTCTTATTTGCGGCTCCGGTTACCCGTCGTTCTGATCCCTGTGTATTACATCCGCTTTGGGAGCAACTGAACCCAAGGGAACACGCTGCAATACCGGTGGTTGATATTGATGCTTTGCTGGATAGCGGTGTGGATGATTTGAACCTGTTCCAGACACTGGAGCAGTTGTCTGCTCAGCCATTGCCGCATCCGGTGCGCTGGTGGCAGGTGAACGGTGAAGCTCTGCTGGTAGGCCGGGAAAAAGAATCCTATTCCAGTCTTCAGGCCTTTCTCTTCAGTCCTTATCAGTGGGTGTTGCGCTATAAGGCTAAGTTACGTGAGGGTAGCCTGAACCAGGTGAAAGATGGGCCTGTGCAGCAGGGGAGTCTCCTTCATCTTCTTTTTGAAGAGCTTTTTGGTGGGTCTGATCCGGAAATTGAGTGGAAGATTTGTAGTAAGGAAGAGCTTACAATCTGGGTTACATCTCGATTTCCTAAGATTTTAGCAGACTGTGGAGCGAATCTTCTTTTGCCTGGTCGTCGTACTGAATGTGAAAATTTACTGGCAACGGGTCAACAGTCGGCCTGGGCATTAATTAAGCAGCTTAAAGCTGCTGAGGTGGTGGAGGTCCTGATGGAAAAATATCAGGAGGCAGGGTTTTTCGGGGGTAAACTTGGCGGGTACGTCGATATGCTGGTTACCAATCGTTCTGGAAATAAGGCAGTGATAGATCTTAAGCTGAGTGGTCGCAAATATCGTCGCAGTGAACTCACAGAGAACCAACACCTTCAGTTGACTATTTATGCGTATTTAGAACAGGTCCAGGATGGAAAATGGCCAGAGCAGGCCTTTTTTATTTTTCAGGACGGGCTGCTTCTGGCCCAGGACAGTTCTTTTTTCCCGGAAGCAGCGACTTGTATACCGGAAGAAGGTGAAACGGCGCTCTCCCTGTGGCAGGATTTCGAGAAAACCTGGAAGTGGAGGCGAAGGCAGCTGGATAAGGGAATGATTGAGATTACCGTGCAGGGGACTAAGGCAGATGAAGACTCTGTGCCTTCTGAGGCTGGTATGCATATTAAGGAATTTAATGATCGTTTCAATGATTTTTCCGCACTGACCGGATGGATCGAGGAATAGGGGGAAGTGATGGTAAAATCAGATATCACCTTTATCAGTGCTGGAGCAGGAAGCGGAAAGACCTATAGTTTGACGGAACAGCTTTTTGAAGAATTGGTTGCCGAAAAAGATCCGGTGCGTGTCGATGGTATTATTGCCACAACATTCACAAAGAAGGCGGCAGCCGAGTTGGAAGGGCGGGTTAGACAGAAGTTGATCCAGGGCAGTCGGCAGGATCTAAGTATACAGGTGAGTCAATCGTTGATAGGTACGGTGAATGGAGTTTGCGGCAGATTACTGAACAGATTCGCTTTTGAAGCCGGGTTGCCATCTGAATTGCTGGTTATTGAAGAAGATGCTGCAGCGGTTCTTTTTTCTCAAGCTCTGGAGCAGGAGTGCTCCAGAAGGGACATTCGTAGGATGAATGGGCTTGTTGGTCGACTGGGTCAGGTGGATCAGAAAGGAAAAGTAAAGGATTGGCGCGACGAGGTGCGTAGATGTGTGGATCTGGCCCGGGCAAACGATATCATCCCCTCTCTGTTGAGCCAAGAGGCTGTAGAGAACTGTGAATCCCTGCTTGCATTTTTTCCGGAACCAGTCACTGTAAATCTGGATGAACGGCTGCGGGAAGCGATGGAAAATTGCCTGCAACAGATCGCGGACAATGGTGATGAAACCAAAGGCACTGCCAAATATGTGCAGCTGCTTGAGGAGAATATCAATCGGGTGAGGAACAACTCGCTGCCTTGGAGTGGATGGGTGAAGTTCAGTAAAACCACTCCGACAAATCGTAGTAAAGATGCGGCCCAACCGGTAATTGATGTTGCTTTGAACTACGACAGGCATCCCCGGCTACATAGCGATATCCGGGACTGGATTTGCTCAGTGTTTCGTCTGGCAGTTAATACTATGACGGCGTACCAGGATTTTAAAGCCAAACGGGGGGTAATGGATTTTGTCGATCAGGAGAAGCAGGTGCTGGAACTTCTTGACCGACAAGTGGTACGGGAGACCCTGGCCGATGAAATCGATCTGCTCCTGGTTGATGAATTTCAGGATACCAGCCCTATTCAGCTGGCAATTTTCCTTAAACTCTCTGCCATTTCCAGGAAAAGTATATGGGTTGGAGATATTAAGCAGGCAATTTATGGTTTTCGGGGTAGTGATCCGGAGTTGATGAATGCGGTGATCGAGGGACTGAAGGCCCAGGGTGGGGAAATCAGGATCCTAGAGCAATCCTGGCGATCCCGGCCACAGCTGGTGGACTTAGTTAATGCTCTTTTTGTCCCGGCCTTTGCTGATATCCTGAACGAAGAACAGGTACGCCTTACACCAGCTTTGGAAGAACAATGTCAGACCACGGCACTGGAATTTTGGACTCTGAATGGTCGCAATATTGGTCTGCGTTTACAGGCCATGGCCGAGGGTGTGGCATGTCTGATTGAAGAGGGCAGGGATATCGTAGACAAAGAAACGAAGAAACCAAGACCAATTTGTTTGAATGATATCGCTCTGCTCTTTCGCACCAATGATAATGTGGCGGCCATGGCCGCTGCTCTGAATAGTCGAGGAATCCCGGTGCAGTACAGTCGCAGTGGACTGCTGTCCACCCCGGAGGTCAATCTGGGGCTGGCCTGTCTCCGTTATTTGGTGGATAAATCAGATAGCCAGGCAGTGGCGGAGATTATTGCTCTGGAGAGTGGACTAAACCCAGAACAGTGGCTGCAGGATCGTTTGGAGTATATCCACTCTGAGCCTCAGCATGATGCATGGGGCAGGGAAGGGGCCTTGATGAGTCGAGCTATCTGTGCCCTTGATCGAGAGCGAAAATCCCTGCAATTTCTGTCTCCTGCTGAAGCTCTGGATCTGGCAATTAATGTGGGTGAAGTAGAACGATTTGTCCGGGCATGGGGACCATCAGCCATCAGAAACAGGCAGCGTCTTGCCAATGTGGAAGCCTTGCGTGCATACGGTGAGGAATACGAAGACAGCTGTGGAAAAGAAGGGAGAGCTGCTACAGCCGGTGGTTTTCTTCTGTGGATAAAACACTTAGCTAAGACTGATAAGGCGAGTATGGGCCGGGATGATCGTATTGATGCCGTTCATCTTCTTACTCATCACGCAGCAAAAGGACTTGAATGGCCTGTGGTTGTGGCTGCTGATCTGGAGAAAGATATTTTACCCCGTTACTGGGGATTCACTATGGAAGCAGATCTGGCACAGGTGGATCTGGATGCTCCGCTTGCAGACAGAAAAATGCATTACTGGGTGAAGCCATTTGGCAAGCAGAGTGCGAACATCAATGTATATGAACAAATCGAAGCCCATGCAATGGCTGAAACAGATAGGGAGCAAGGGATTGCTGAGGCGAAACGGCTTCTTTATGTAAGTTTCAGCAGGGCCAGAGATTTATTGGTTTTGCCCTTTTCGGGGAAGGCGAAAAAGCGTCCATGGCTGGAATGTCTGGAAGCTGAATGGCTGACGGAGACTGAAGGTCTTCTTGGTTTACCCAATGGCGGACAGGTTAATTGCGCCCATAAGGTTTTGAGTGCTCCGGAAGAGTTGACAGTAGCGGAAAGTGAAGAAATGTTTTTTGCTTTTCCCGGACAGAAAGAGAGGCAGGAAAAAGTGCCAGCCTTTGTTTCTCCCAGTTCTTTGGCACCAGTAGAGGCCACTGTGGGGAGAATTCATTCGGTGAGCTCGCGGATCACTTTTCGTGGAAAACCGGAGATGGATCAGGTGGGTAATGGTATTCATTCCATTCTGGCTGCTGATTGTGTTGGAGTAGTTGATCGGGAAGAGATGGCCACTGAAGTTTTGAAACGATCGGGAATTGACACAGCTCTCATAGGACAAGAGGTACTGAACACATCAGAATCTTTGCAGCGGTTTTTACGGGAAAATTTTACGGTTAAGCGGTTTTGTCCGGAGTGGCCTGTGCAGATGGTTCTGGAGAATGGTCAGCTTCTTTCTGGCTGGATTGATTTGGCAGTGGAAATTGAAAATGGCTGGCTGATCATCGACCATAAATCATTCCCGGCTGGGCAGGGGCAGCTGGAGAAAAAGGCTTTGGAATACAGTGGTCAGCTTTATGCCTATCGAAAGGCTTTAGGAGCTGCTACTGGGCAGGTCGTTGAACAGACAATGATTTTCTTTCCAGTTAGTGGTCGGTTGGTTGAGGTAGCTCTGTAAGGGGGCTGAACCCCAGTGGTGGGTATGATTAAACATTTGGGGTAAAAGATCCACAGGAAAACACATTATTCCCCGTATTAACTAAATGTTATGTGGTTTTCTTGCTACCAAAATAAACGCTGGAAAAATGCTTTAGAAATGGGCTGTAGAAAAAAAGCAATATATTTGTAATGTCAAAAGTTATTGAAAATCCTATGAAGGATTTCGTCCAAATGTTTAATTACACCCTTTATACTTCGGAGATTGACCAGCGGAACCCGAAAGAATAAATTGTACTATGCCTTCCAAGAGCTCGGGAAGGTCGTTCGCAGCGCCTATCTGCTCAAATACCTGCGAAAGCCTAAACTCAGAAGGACCGTGAACCACGCAACTACCGTGAGCGAAAGGTTCAACGATTTCATTCAATTCGTCACCTTCGGCAATCAGGGCACCATTGCCGCCAACTCTCGCGACGAGCAACGCAAGATCATCAAATATGGCCATCTGGTAGCCAATATTCTGATCTTCATGAACGTCCATGACCAGAGTAAAATCATGAGCGAACTCATCCAGGAAGGGCATGTGATTACGAAGGAACAGGCCGCCTGCCTGGCTCCATACCGCAAGGCCAACATCAACCGTTTTGGAGCCTACTTCCTGGATGAGCTCAGGGATGCAATAAACATTGATTATCGTTTACCGGTGATGTCTTTATCTAATTGAATACACAGATAATAAGTGGTGTTTGAATTTCTATACTGCGTGATTTAGCAGGAATCGGTTCCGCACCTCAAAATGGAATATTTGGCATGGAAATGTTGAGAAGGCATTAGATCGTATTGAGTCATTTTGTGATGATATCGAATATGACGAGAAGGATAAACAGAGCAAACCGTATAAATTGTGGAAATGGGCCGATACATTCTATGGGTATATCAAATCCAATCAGCACTTTATTCCAAACTATTCGGACCGCTATCGATATGGAGAAATCATATCAACGTCATTTGTTGAATCAACCGTGAACGAGGTGATTAGCAAACGGATGGTTAAAAAACAACAGATGCGCTGGACAAAAAAAGGTGCTCACCGAATGATCCAAGTTCGGATAGCTACTCTAAACAACGAACTCCGAGATTCGTTTTGCTCCTGGTATCCTTCGATGAAAGAAAATATCGACGAATCCCTTCTGCTTGCTGCTTAGCCACCGGTTTTTAATGGTCTCGTTATTTTGGGGTTTGAAGCCCAATGGAACGAAAAGTTGCGCTAAGAGTTTTTTATTGGCAAATTAGGCATTTTTAATACTAACGGAGCATTTGAACATATAGCTGTACCGGCCCGCAATGATAAACGCCAGGACCCACAATCAAGTAAGGTCTGGGCCCACATTATTTGACAATAGAAATGGTGCCCGACCCACATTAAATGAGAATAAGGTTCTTGAATCATAATGGCCCAACCTGATTCACTTGCCTGGGACCTTTTTAATCCATTTCTGATGGTTGATTGCAGCGTACTATCAATCAGCTTATCTCTTCAAAATGGAGCAACTTCTGGGTAGATTTTTTACTTGATTTGAAGATGTTCTCGTTTGAGGATATACAGGAATTAGGTGAACTTGCAGAATTGCTTAAGTGGTTAACATTGCCAATAGCAACCTCCTATTTCTTAAATATACTTAGCTGTAATACCATTATATGCAATGATACCCGAAAGCAAGGTGGTAAAAAATACTTGCATTGAACAATGCGATCTGTTCAGCTAATGTATTGAAATGTTGTAATTTTGAGTGAAGTATCATCAAAGGATGAAGACTACCTTAGGGTGATTTCACTCAGTCTTCTGTATAATTACTGGTTATAAGCCCTCGAAGGATATCGTAGACAATGGGTAGTAAAAAAATCAAATGGCTGATTTACACCGTTTTGGTGGGATTGATTCCGATATTATCAAGGTTGATAGTTTGGCTTGTGACCAAAGAGGGCAGCGTTAATTTATTTTCACCCTCAGATTTCGTGGCTTTCGGGTTGGTTCTTCACATTTCCAATATTAATGAGATAGAGCATTTTTCTGGGATCCAAAAGGAGTGGAAAACAGCTCAAAATGGAATTTCAATAGCTTTTATTGCCTTTTATAGTGTTTTGTTTGCATTGACATTAATTGGTGAAAATATTGTCGATGTTAATGCAATAACCATCTGTACAATGGTCTTATCTGTCGTTTCATTTATTATTAGTTATTCTGTCTACGATAGGATTTCAAAGACATCAGCCTGTGATGGAGGTGTTGTATGACCACTCTCATTATTTCAGCTACTGTAATATTGGCATTAGCAGGTGTTGCTGTTTCTATATGGTCATTAGTAAATACTCGAAATCAATACTTTAAGGAATACAAAGGTAGGAAGCGCAATGATTAAAAATTTCATATATCTTGACGAAGAAAAAATGTATTCCCTTTCTTCACAGTTATTTGAAGGTGTTACTGAGTATGTTTTAAATGAATCATCTTCTGAGCAAGGTGAGTCTGAAGAGCAAAAAGGGCCCGTTGGAAGCGGAAGAGTTCTAGGTGATATCTTAAAAAATAGTGAGAGGAATACTGAGAAGAAATTCCTTAATGATTACTCGTATACCATCTTTGAGAAAAAACTTATAGATGACGAAATGGTACTAGTTGTTAGTAGTAAGGAAGGAGAGGATACACAAGTCGGCACTGATAAGTCATTTATAAAAATCACATCCAAAGCAACTTTCAACGACATAAACACAATAAACAACACCCTTAAGAATTTTAATAAAATTGGTAAGGCGCTGGCCCACATAACTAACTTTCAAAAAATATCGGCAGTTAGAGAGCAACTAGAAAAAGCCAAGCAAAATACGAAAGACAGGAATCAAAAAAGCAAGCTTCAAACTCAACTGAAATCGATGACTGATATTAATAAACTGGCTACAGAATCGGGTCTTCAGCAAGACCAAAGTTTTTTAGATGACCTCTCATTGGTATTGACTTACGGTTTTCAAGATCAACTTGAAGTTCAAATGGAGTTTGTTGAGTCAATATTTTCTGCCAACTTGAACCGGTCGTATCTTCGTGAGCCAGAAGAGTTAGTGATTAGAAAATATTCTAGGAAAACGGAAGTTGATTTTACTTTATTTGGCATAATTACTCAGCATCAAAGAGAGAAGCTTGAAGAGTTAGAAGAAAATGAAGAATATGAAAGTATTAAAGAGGCACTAATGAATCTTGTTTCTCACTTAAATAATATTGAGGCTACGTTTACAGGTAGGCTAAGCAACGAAATAATAATCGACCCTATCGCTTTGTATACTGAAATTTAGACTTATAACAAGGTGCTGCTACGGAAATTTTACACGCTGACGCTCCTAAATTTCCGCAGAGCACGGCGTTGTGCACAAAAACAATTAATATGAAAAAACTAAATTTATACGCTGAAGCTGATGTTTTAGATCAAGATCCTAATCTTGGTTTGGATTTAGTGAGATCTTTTCATGAACAATTTGCCCAAAATCAAAACCATCATCAAAATTTATTCTTACAGGTATTAGCTCTCTTAATATCAGTATTGATTGGTTTTGGTTATATTTATATCAAGGTTGGGATCAAAGCAGAAGATGTCACAATAAATAGTGACACTTTAGCATTTTTCTTGGTTCTCTCAATGGTACTGCTTTCTCTGTCAATTGCTCTTATCCTCAACATGTCATTGGGTTATAGGAGAGATCAAATGGTAGCTTGTGTGATAAGGATAAAAGCTGGAGTTATGAAACTAAACAAAGACGATGAAGAGACCTTTTTCCCGTCTAAATTCAACCCTCTCAAAAACAAGACATACTTTGAGTGGTTGCCCGAATTTCATAAAATATTTTTTATATCTTTAATTTTAATAAAGGCAATACTGATAACCAGTTCATTCTTTAAAATGAAACCTCTAAATGAAATTGCAATAGCCTGCTTATGTATAGCAGTATTATCCATCATTGTAGACTGGTTTTTAGGGTACATTTATAGAAATAAATGGCTAGAATATGTGACGAATCCACCTTGTGTATTGAAAGAATAAAATGCACAACAAATCCATAAACAGGGACTCGCTAAATCTCGCCGGTTATGTCCACGTTAGCAATAAGGCTGAACCAAAATAGCATGAGCAATAAAAAAAATAAAATTCTGACACAAGGAATATTTGATGGTCATTGTCTTCAATACTCAGTAATGAACGCATTTAAAGCTCTCAACGATCCTGCATCTACCGCTCATTCCTTTGCGATTAAATCTAAAATAAAATGGCAAAAGATAATATCATTAACACCATCGCTCCAAAATTTCTCATCTGGTTGGGGAAGCGAATTCGGAATCAATACTTTAGATGTTGCAAATAGGGTTCTAGAGAATATATTTCTTAGCTATTTTGAGGCGTTGAGCGAAAAAACAAATTTCGTTTATTCTGCAAAAAGAATTTCGATTAATCAGATAAAAGATACTAATTTTTCCAACTCTGTTTTGATTTTCTGCCTGAAAGAGAAAGCAAAAACTGAACAATACAAAAGTATTGATCATTGGGTGTGTGGTATTGGAGTTGAAGAAGAATCTATATTGCTCTCTTGCTCTTTTGTTCTCCATGAGACCGAGGATGGTTATTCAGAGACAGTGTCAAAATATAGCGGAGGTAGATATTACAATAACTCTATCAATATTTCAGAAATTCTCAAAAATAGAATATATACAAATCAAGTTTACTGCGTCGAAGGAATAAAGGCTAAATGATATAACTCTGCTAACAAAACGTTTCTATGGAAGCGACAAACAGCGCGTCTCCCGCAGAACTCCACGTTACTATAGCCATCTCGAAGCTCTCTAGTTTCATAAATTTCTAAACCATTACCTTCTTCCTGTGTATGTAATCAGTAAAGTGCCTCAAAAACCTAACAACATAAAAAATCTTCTTAGCCCTTTA
>Ga0209414_1001490_pt1 | contig 11086 bp, 15 predicted proteins | sample LakVidmifraction_4_FD_181154 | JGI IMG/M metagenome (GOLD analysis project Ga0209414, IMG submission 181154) | Hypersaline microbial communities from Lake Vida, Antarctica - Brine Hole Two &gt;0.2 micron (SPAdes) (version 2) | ecosystem: Environmental > Aquatic > Non-marine Saline and Alkaline >... | reverse complement strand
ATTCAATGAATCGTCAGTAAACCCTACTCCACCAAAGTATTCTTTAATCAAAGGCTTTGGTACTGAACCAATAAATTCAAGATAGACATTTGGGTATTTATTCATGAGCTTGGCAACAGAAGGCATAATGAGTCGTAGATCGTCAAAGTGAGAGTTGGAACCAGAGTATCCTAGTACTATTTTATCCTTATGCTTTTTAACTGGAGTAAAATCCCAATCCTTTATGTCGTTGTAGTTTGGGATGATAAAAATAGGTTTGTCTATTCCTTGTACCCTCAAGATATGTTCGTGGATTCGTTGTTTCAAAGGGAGAGTTGAGACTGTGATAGCTGTGGCGAGAGATAGAATTGTAGACAAATAGGCTCTATCCTTTTTTGTTTTCTTGAATTGATCGTAGACTAAGTTAGACTCAGGAACGTCAAGGTAGTTGTCGTCTATATCTATTATGACTTTCTTTCCGTGTTTCTCGGCGTGGTAGAAACAGGCGGAAGCCACTACTGGATCAGCGAAGTAGCTAGTCCAAAACACATCATATTCTTTAAAGATGTTATCCCACTGCTCGGTTATGGTGTCTCCGAAGTGTAAAATCTCCTTTCCAACAATCCTAACTTCGTGACCTTTTATCTGCTCGGCTACTTTTATGATTCGGTAGTATCCGATACCTCCGTAAGTATTTAACTTCTTCCTATCCTCAGTGTGTCCCCAGTCGGCAAATGCCATTAGTATTTTCATAGTGCGTGTTTGTGAGTAATAATTTCAAAATCTCCCGATTGTTTCATGGCTTTATTCGCTCCTATCTCCATAAAGAAATCAGGAATGATGTTTATTGGAATCCCAACCTTGTCTACAGCGTACATAAAGCTAATCTGGTCACGTCTTGAGTGAACACAGTATTCAGCCCACCAAGCGTTATTAAATTCCTCTACCTTTTTAGTGTGTCGTCTCATGATGATTCCACACTCTGCAAGTCCTTTGTGTTTCCCGTAGCCAGAGTCCTCGTAACTTTTAGCTTGATGGATGATGACTTCGGCGTTATCCAGTCCCATCTTTGCACACACCATCGCTTCATCGTATATACAGTCTCGGTTAGGATGTTTGTAGACTGCTAAGTCACAATCTTTTAAATACTTCTCTATTAGTTTCTCTGGTGAAGTAATCAGTTTAATATTCCCGTCAATGTAAATTGAATATTCTGAGTCAATGTACTTATGGGTGAGGATTTTCTGTATGCGGGAGTTCCTTCGTCCGTCAGTAAATCTATTGTATGAGTTGAGAAAACACTTAGCATTAGGGTCAAACTGCTCGTCTTTGTCATTAGTTATCGCGGTAAAAAGAGTAATCATATTAGTTTGTTTTGGGTTAGAAATTCCAATCCCATTTCCTCCTCTGCGGTGTTCTGACCGTGGGTTTTGTAAATGTAACCTCTCTCACCCTCAATACAGTAAAATGACACCCTGTAAGCTGGAGAAAGAAAACCAACACTAAGTTTTTCTTTTTCTACAAAGCGAGTTAGTGGATAAACAGTAGAGTTCCAGTCGTATAACTCAGTCACCTCATTACTTGCTGTAGTCATCCCCTCTCTTGTGAGGGTTACTTCCGACAAATCAAACTTACCTCCTAGTTTCTTAATCACACTTTTCTTAAAGAACTCAAATGAGCCTCGAATTGACCCTTTTGGCATACCAGTTGAATTACAGAGAATGTCCCATTTCTTGAAATTCTCATCTTCTATAATGTCTACAAACAAGGAGTCTCTTAAAATCAAATTATCATCATGGGTAAAGAGAAAAAGGTCGTATTTCTTCCAGTCGTTATCTTCTAGCCACTGGTTAGAGTTACCCCAGTCTCCTATGGTGTTTGGATACCCCTTATACTTCCAGCCCAGAGCTTCTATCTCGGAAACTGTAAGGATTTTGGAGTATAATCTTTTATCCAATTCACCTCTTTTGTTGTCAGGAAACACATCGTTCTTCTTTTCTTCTATCGCATGTGCTGAATCTCGATGTGATACACAGAAATATTCTACCTCCCAACCTTTCGGGACCACTTGATTAATCATCGGCTTGTAAAAACCTTCAGGAAAATGCCAAGAACTCACCACCACTGCTATTTTTTTGTTTTTCATATAATTGATATGCCTGGAAAGGCTGGATCTAACACCTCAAAAGGCACGTTAGCTTCTAATATTGGTTTCTTGTTGTACTTTTTCATCCACTCAACCTCGTCTCGTTCCTTAGTGCCACCCTCGAACACTATCCACTTAGCGTAGAGCTTCATTTTTTCGTACATTTTCTCGATAATTTCACCATCATTTGATACGTCTAGGACGAACATACAACACTCCTCTGGCTCCCACTCCCAAAAGTCGGCATATTTGAGCTGAACAAAGTCTTGTAGCCCATAATTCCGTATATTTAACTCAGTGTTTGTTAATTCTCCATGCTTATGGGGGTATTTAGACCATAAATCATAGGAATGAATCGTGCCTTTGCCTAATTCTTCTAAGGCCATAGCCATAGCGACAGTTGAATAGCCATGTAACGCCCCAAATTCAATGATCTTTTTAGGTTTTAGGTCAATCACTAAATCGTAAAGGGTTTTACCTAGGTTGTTTTCTTTATATGAGCTCTCAATGTTAGGATTTTCGTAGATCATTTTTTGTGAATGAAAACTAATGAAGGGTAAAAATGGACAGAAGCTATACCAAATTGATTACGCGCCATTCGTTGACCCTCAAGACGTGTTATGTTGTTGGCTTCTTCGTGTAAGGTGTCAGTCAGATCTTTAGCATAGTCTGTGGTTTTTGTGCTTATGTCCCAGAATTTAGGCCAAAAAGATGTATGTAGATCTTCAATGACATATATTCCACCGCTAGGTAGTTTAGGAAATAGTGTTTGAAACGTTATTTGTTGTTGTTGCATGGTGTGGCCACCGTCATCAATGATTATATTGAACAAGGGTAACGACTCTAAGAACTCAACCTTAGACTGATCCCCGATAATCACTTGATGTCCTGCACACTTTGGATCAATGTCTGCTCCCCACACATCAAATGGGTAATTTTCTTTCCAATATGCAAGGCTTGACCCACTCTGCACGCCAATTTCCAGTAGTCTGAGTTTCAAAGTCTCATACTTTTTAAACTGTTCTTTATACGCAACGTAATAGTTATCAAATTTCATATATGGCTTTTTTAGCTTCTGCAATCGATACTCCATGATGAAACGGTAGTAGTCTCCAACTGTTTTCTAATTCGTCCATGATTGGGCAGTCATTTTTAAACTTTTTAAAGATGGTATACCGATCGTTACGATAGTGGTGTTGTTCTCCTTTTGTTCCCCACTGAATACAGAGCCAGTTGTGACAAATTACTCCGAGCTGTGAGTTGTAGAAATCTCTTAACTCTTTTCGTTTCTTTAAAACCTTATCTATTGAGCGCAGATTACCTAATCCAATAGATGCAGTGATGTCCGACATGTGAAATTTGTAGCCAGCCTCTTTTAAGTCCGAGTCACCTTTCTTTTGCTTTTCTTCCCTGTCGTAGCCGAACCAGCGTAGCCTTTTAGCTTTTTTGCAATCTTTCTTTCCTTTGGTAATGAGAAACCCACCGTCACCACTCGTGAGGGTTTTAATGGCTTGGAGTGATACACAAGTGTAGTCTGCTTTTCCCCAGAAATCGCTTCCGACAGCTTGAGCCGCATCTTCAATAAGGGTGATTCCACGAGTCTTGCAAAGTTTAAGCAGTTCTCTAAGTCCACGGTTGTTGCCACCGAAATGGACAAAGACAACGGCTTTGGTTTGCTTGGTGATTTTCTTTTCAACATCACTAATGTTTATATTAAGGTCATAATCTATGTCAGCGAATACTATCTTGGCTCCTAGTCTAACGAGTGGTAAGTTAGTTGCAGTGCAAGTGAGTACTGGTGTGATAACCTCATCTCCTTCCTTAATCCCTGCTAGCTCATAGGCCAACTCAAGAGCTGATGTGCCACTGTTTAGGGCGACAACATTTTTCTTGTTAAACTTTTTGCCAAATTCTTCCTCGAACTGCTTGACTCTGGGCCCTTCGGCCAACTGATCGGAGAGGAGAGTCCTAACTGTGTACCATATAGCTCTCCAGCTAACGTATGGTTTGAATAGTTTTACAGCCATATTTTGTTTTCAGGTTTAAGTGACCAGTCAACACAACTTTTAAGTGATTCTTCTAGTCCAACTGGTGGTGTCCAGCCCAAGTCTTTTAATTTCTTGCCATCGAGAGCGTATCTTCTGTCGTGTCCAGGGCGTACTCCATGAAAGTCTGTGAGTTCATATTTCAACGGCTTATCAAGTATTCCAGCAATAAGTTTCGCCATCTCTAAGTTATTAAGCTCTCGATCTCCCACTATGTTGTATCTGTCAGGTCTATCCACTTTGCCATCCTCGTATAGTGTTGGAGGTAAATTTTGTAGAACAAACAGCATTGCGTCTGCGTGATTCCTTGCGTGTAGGTAATATCGTGATCCAATGTGCTCCTTCGTTCCATGCACTGGGACAACTTCATTTTTAATAACCTTGTCAATTACTTTGGCCACAAACTTTTCTTTATCTTGACGTTGACCCACATTATTCATTGTATTAGTAATGACAACAGGAACTCCATAAGTTCTCCAATAACTTATAGCAATGGCCTCCTGGCACGCCTTAGAGGCGCTGTAAGGGTTAGATGGTAGGATGGTTGACCACTCAGGGTGGTTTACATTGTCGGGTGCAGCGCCATATACCTCATCCGTAGATACTTGAATAAAACTCTTAGGCTTCATTTCTCTTGCAAGCTCGAGCATGTTTAGTGCCACAGCTACATTGTTTTGCACAAAAGGAACAGGGTCTGTAATGCTTCTGTCAACGTGAGAGTCTGCCGCAACATTAAGAATGTAATCGCAATAACCTATTCTTTTTTTAGTTTGCTCAGTGAACGGTGCACTTAGATCGTGGGTGATTATTTCTACTCTATCTTTATACTGTCTTACAATCTCCTCTATGCGTTCAGGACAGCCCTTATGCTTCCAGCTTGCCACACCTACAACGTCCCAGTCTGTATTCACTAGTATATGTTCAAGTGTGTGTGATCCAATAAATCCTGCAACTCCTGTAAGAAGTACCTTACTCATAGTCTTGTTTTATTGTTTCTAAGTTAGAAAGGAAGGATTCTATTCTGCCCATAATCTCTCCCTTACTCCAAAACCTAGCTGACATTCCATTAGGAAACTCGTAGCGATGACCTTGATCTACTTCGTCTTTAATATGGTTTGTTGATAATACTGGTAAGTCAAAGTTCTTACCTTCAAAGAATATATTTGATAAGCCTGGTCTGTTTGGACTGTCTACTACTGTGAAGTTTGGATTGAGAACTTTTAACTCTGCTTCTAGTTGTTTTGCTGTAATCATAGTGCTTCTATTGTTTCTATTGCGTTAATAATTAATAGTGATGTGGCATTAACAATATCCATTTGTGCTGCTCTTTTTTTGAGTTGAATTTTAAAACCGTGTGGGCCTTTCAAATCAAATGAATAGGCTAAATAGCCGTTGTTTAACGTGACCTCGATATCTGTACCCTTGTGGGTAAATGTGCTTATTTTCATGTTTGTTAGATTGTTGTCAGAATGTCTTGGCCCTACCGATTCTGACGAATAGAGCCAAGAACAATACCTACAAAACACTAAAGTTCTGTAAATTAACCTGCGTTGTAACCGTCTGATGCTCCTGTCTTTACGTTCAATAACCAGTTAGCGTTCAAAACCTTAGCAGCGAATGGCATTTTCCATCCAACTGTTCCGTATTGATCTAGTGGGTTTGAAGTATCGGAAGCGCCTGGGTTCTTTACATATACCTTTGGTGATCTGATTGAACCTAGATTTATAACTCCGTATGCATTCTTACCAAAGAAGAAGTTTGAATACACGTTAGCTACGTTTGTAGCTGATGTTGAGAAACCTGCTGAAAGTACAGAGTGTTGATTGTTTGTCTCAACAAATTCTACTCCTGCTAATTTTCCAACTACGCCTCTCATTTGTGCTTCTGCGTTTGTATATCGGTGAGCGTCAAGCCATTCTGAGTTACCCATCAAGTCCATAGCTGTTGCTGGACCGATGATAGCTCGGAATAATCCACCCTCGAATTTCTGCGCCTTGTTAAGTTTCAAAGTTCGAGCTGCTCGTCTTACTTCCAATCCTGTAAGTGTGTCTGTAGTGTGGATTGTAGAAAGAGCTACTGCTGTTGAAACGATAACTGCTGTAGCACCAGAAAACAATTCTGCTCTGATAACTTGATCAATTGATTCACCTGCGTTTTGACCGTGTACTGAGATGTGTTCTGAAAGACCAGTCTCGATAGAAGTCATTGAGTAAAGTGATCCAACTGTTGTGAAAGCACCATAGTCAGCTAATGTAGCTGATACTGTTGCCGCTGTCATATCTACTGCTGTAGGGTTTGCAGCTTCAGATAATGGAGAAGTTACAATTGCAAGTGGAGAAAATCGTGTGAAAAACACTGTTTTACCACTGTTCATTGGAATATCTTTTACCTGTGCACCGAAATCGTGTCTAAGTTCTATTTTTGCTCGTTCAAGGAAAACTTTATCGTAGAAAATCTGCATTGGTGCAGTCAATCCCGGGTTTGCTCCTTGAGCGGCGGTTGTTGTTGACATGTTATTTTATAATTTACTGCCTAACCCGAAGTTAAGCTCTTGGAAGAATCTTCTCTAGTTCTGCTGACGTCATGTTTGCTAACTGATCAGGTGTATATTTCCTTTCGATTTCACTCATTCCTCCTCCGTTCGTAGTTTTAGCTGCTTCCTGTTCCGCCCGTCTTTGTTCAGATTTAGCTTTCAAAGCAACTGATACATAAGAGTTCGAATCATTCAATGCTTCCCTACCACCGTTCTTTAGAATGAAGTTAACGTCGTTTCTGTCATAACCTTCCCGAATATAATCAGCAACTGCCCAGATTTCTTCTTTTGTAGCGAAATTGTCAGTGCTAGATTGTTCCTCCTTTCTATTAATGTGAGGTTTGACTTGCTTGAGCTTTGCTTCCGCATTTTTAGCTCTCTCAAATAGCTTCTTGTTAGTTTCTTTGAGCTTTTCCACGTCTACCTCCTCTGTGGTTTCTTCGAGGGTAATTTCCTCGTCAAGAGTTAAAGAGTCTTGATTCTCATTGTTTTCATTTTCCATATCTAAGCGATTGGTTAATGTGGTTTAGAGAGTTTTCCTTCTCGCGGACTTGCTTTTTAAAGAGGTGGCCGTGTCCTAAAGCCCTCATAAATCTATTTAAATGTTGTCGTTGGTCTGTGTGCTTTTGTATCCGTCACCATTCCAGTCTGCTCAAGGAACTTACACATTCCTTCATAGGCTAGTTGTCTTGCGATGAGCTCTGCCTTAACGTGCTCTGCTGGTTGTTTCACGTCCACGCTATCCATTTGGATTAAAGGTGTGACGTAATCCATGAGAAGTTTCTCTACTTCCTTCCAGTCTGGGTCTTGAAAGAACTTGTTTTTTAAATCTTGGATACTCATTGTTGTACTGGTTGCATTTGTGGCGCCTGCATTTGTGGTGCTTGCATCTGCTGTGGTTGCATTTGCATTTGTTTCTGAGCATCTTGTTCAGCCAGCTCAAGTTCTGCTGGGGAGACTCCTAGTTGCTCAGCGAACTTGCCGATGAGTAACTTGGCTCGTGGGTCATTTGGACCATAAGATTGGAGCACCATCCCGATAACAGATTGAATGTTCTGAGCAATCTTCACTGGATCTACTTGCTCGTTATTGATAAGAAAATCAAACTCAAACTCTGCATCATCATAGAAAGCATTTTTAATCTTTAGGAATCGTGACTCACCTAGTTTCTTGTAAGTCTCTATGGCCTTTAGTTTCAAAGCATCAGCATCTTCCTTAGTCACCATGCTTCCATTCAATATCATTTCTTTAACATGGTCGTTGGCGTAAACTTCAGATGCCGCTTCATCTAGTTTCTGAAGCTCTTGAAGTGAGCCTGTGAATCGCATAATGTGCTCAGCAGTCAGGTCTTTCATTAAATTAGGCATAACAAGATCGTTGAAAAACTCATTCCACATGATTGAGAGGTTCTCTTTCTTGAAAGCGTAAACCGAAGTGCCTTGGGCTACAGCGATCTGTGTCTGACCTAGGGTAGTCTGTGTCTCTTGTTCACCTCGGATTGCTTCATAAGCAAAGGAAAGCTTATCAACTTGTTGCATGTAACTTACTTCCTCTGAGTCAAAAGCCGATAAGTTTCGTTCTTCTGTAGCAACTGGAGTAATACCATTAGCAGAAATGAGCATGTCTCCGTTCTGTAAGTCAGTTAAGACGTTTCGGACGATAGTCTTATCAGGAGTTTGGAATAGGTGAATGGTAGAAATCTCCATTGAGATTCTCTTTTGATTCTTTAGTTCATTGATTCTCATTTGGACATCAAATAGCATTTCTACTATTCCCACGCCTAAGAATCTGCCTTCAGTTTTGATATAGTGGAAGTCTTTAAATGGCCAATCCTTTCTCCACTTTGATTTGAAAAGAATTACTCCAGCATCTCCCGTCTCTAGTCCTTCTGAGTTTTTGATATAATCATCTGCACCAGCTACAATAAACAGAGCTTTCACTAGTTTGTTTGACTTCCCGCCATTCAACTGACACTCAGGCACTTCTCCGTATCGTTTATGCACCTTGACGTAAGGTGTAGACTTCATTTCATTCATACTGCCGTCTCTATCCTCATAAGATTGTTGAGCATTTGTGTTTCCAAAGCGTTCTATAGCAACATCTACGTTATCCCAGCCAGTAGCTTCAAGCTCAGCAGGTGTCATGTAGTGAATTGTCGTTACAAAGCGTGACTTTTGGATTGTTTCAACTGATGGATCTAGGATAAGTCGTCTGAGATCAACAATTTCAGCTCCTTCTGGTGTTTTTTCAACAACAACTGTTCCGTATCGTGGAGCTTTCTCTGCTAGTTGATTCAAAACCTTGCCTAGCTTGTTTTTCTTTAGCCAATACTTTAATTCTTTTTCTAGTAAGTAGGTAGAGAATTGAGACTTTGGATTAAGTGGGAGTAACTTAATATTCTTAGTGTCGAGATTAAGCATTCTCATTGCTACCTCACATGGTGGGATAACTACGTTGTAAAATATCTTGTCTCTGCCTAGATATTGTGTGCCGTCTTCATACTTTGAGTTAAGATAAAGGTGAATCCTCTTAATAGTTTCGTATTGGTTAAATGAATACCCGGGGACAGGTGAGATATACCCTTCCATGAAGTCTTTTTGCTCTTGTCTTATTTGCGCAAATATAGAATTTTCAGCCATATCATAACAATATGGATAAGTTGCGTTTCTTGCCGATAAATAGGTACTAAAACCTAGAAAACCCTTATTTTACACTATATTTTTGGTACTGATGGCTTTACTAAATCTTATATTTTTTGTCAGCTCTTTCAATACAAGTGTCTCCTGATCACCAAAGAACTCTGACCTAACCACAGCAGTCCCTTTCTTTAGAGCATCATTAGCTTTTGAATAAACATAAGTCATGAATATCCAGCGCCTCATAGACTCTCCATTAATCTCCTTTTTACTTTTAATTAAGTAATACTCACACAACTCACTCACATCATAAGCGTTCAGGATGTATCTTTTCCAAATCTCAGTCCATAAAGTTTGAGGTACGCAATATTCTTTAGCAAATCTTCTAGCTGGGTGAACTGTAAATATTTTAGATTTATTTAGATGGATGAGCATTATTGTCCGTTTTGTTTATCTGAATAGAAAGTGTCTGCAATCTGCTCTGGTTTATGCTCTACCCATATCTTGATTTGACCACTCCATGAGAGGAGACACTGCCAAAATCTTAGTTCAGGGTTTTTCTCACAATATTTTGTAAAACTTGTTAGGAGTTTTTTACTTTTCATTTTTCCATCACTCTTCATCATCTCTCTATCACCCTCTTTATATCCTTGATTGTATCCATTTCTCCATAAGTCTGTTTTCTTTTTCATAGCAGTTTTTTAAAACGTCTATTAAAGTCATCCTTCAGTTTTCCATTAGTGTATTTTCTGTCTATCACTGCACCAGTCATTGTTGAAATAATCATCCCTTTTAAATTAAACTCCATACCCAAAATAGATTCAAACAAATCTTTTTCCTTTCCATTTTCTGTTACTTTGTGTCCTTCTAGTAGTAGTTCAAAGTCTTTGAAATGACCTCTAAAGGATTTGATGTTCCATTTTAAAGGCATGCCTTTTTTATAGTTATCAGGCTCACGAAGTTTTCCATCCTCTTGTATTCGGTGTTCGTGCATATATTCACACCACACCCTGTCTGCTAATGCAGAAATGTGAGCATAATCTATTTTACCTTCGTCATTACTTCTTGTAGCACCTTTAGGATGTTGTCTCATATTTTGTATTCTATTCCAGAGTCTTTAGTTTCAAATTTAGTCATCTTATTTAAAATTGTTATTGTTCCTCATTCTGTTCTGATAAACCTGATTCATTTGGTAGTAGTCTGGTCTAACTGGAGTATTTACTCCCCAAACTGCTAGAGCCAAAGACATTACTCGGTCATCGTGCATACCTTCTGGCACTGTGACCTTGATCTTGCCTCTCTCAGTTAACTCATAGCGAAAAGACTCAAGCTCTGAGATAAGCCCTTCGTCATTTGGAATCTTGATTTTGTCTTGCTCTAAGAGAATTGCTAGGTTACTTAGTAATCGTTCTCTACTCTGCTCTGTAAACTTAAACCCTTCTCCGTTCTCTCCGTAAACATTCAGTCCTCTGTTCTTTAAATCCTCCACTATCGGATCACCTACTCCCGTAGAGTCTGGGACAATCAAAGCATCACCAAATCTTCTAGCCATTGCTTCGACTCTAGCTTTCTGTAGGTTCCAATCTACCTGATTAAACCTGTCTTGAGGGTAGACAATGAAGTGATTGAGGTTAAATGGAGTAAGGACAGTCCAGTCTTGATACTTAGCAAGGTCTACACCGAGTTGGAAGTCTCCTTCTTCTGGTAATTCTCTACTTTGGTCGTAGATGTTCTGATGTATTCTTCT
>Ga0209414_1001489_pt1 | contig 11093 bp, 11 predicted proteins | sample LakVidmifraction_4_FD_181154 | JGI IMG/M metagenome (GOLD analysis project Ga0209414, IMG submission 181154) | Hypersaline microbial communities from Lake Vida, Antarctica - Brine Hole Two &gt;0.2 micron (SPAdes) (version 2) | ecosystem: Environmental > Aquatic > Non-marine Saline and Alkaline >... | reverse complement strand
TTAGACTAGGACTGTGGCAGTCGGGGCAATTAATCTCTATTTGTGTCTTCATAACCTCAAATATAGCATCTTTGCTTTGGCTGGCACCCCTCCTTTATTTACTCAGCATACTTTTTGATACACCACCGATATCTTTTTTACCCATCATATCTTGATATTTGCCACCAATTCTAAGCCCTGGCAACCCTAGTACCTGTGTTCGTGCATTTACATTATCGACAGCATCATGCTGGTAGCTAGTTAATAATACTGAGCGCTGTACAGGCTCATCTTTTTTCTCTTCAATTATTCGTTGTTGAATGGCTGCAATGACTTGGGTTTTACCCGTGCCAGGTGGTCCGATAATCACTGAAACATCTGTACTATTTAAAGCTAACTCAATAGCCTGCTTTTGTTTCGGAGTTGGAGAGTTACCTTTAAATAAGCTTTTGACTTTAGAGCTTGACCACCTGTGTCTACGAGACTTTCTAGTAGGTATTGCTATACCCTGTATTAAATAATCTAAGCTTGGCATTGGATTTGTATGATTACTGATTTTTTCTAAAGCTATAATCTGGCGCTCACGCTGAACTAACATTGAATATATTGATAAAAACAAATACCCTCTACCTTGATTGTTTGGAATCGGCTGCTCTCGCTTACCCGTAAACTCAAGCGTTAAGCGACCTTTTTCAATGTCAATATTTATTACTTTAGCGCGCCATGGTGTACTAATGTCCTGCTTATTTACTTTACTATCAGATTTACTGACGTTAGTATTGTCCAGCCAATCAGGCAACTTGGTGTCTACTTGGAACTCATAGCTTGAGCTTTTATTATTAGCAATCGCTTTTTCCCAAGCATCTTGAAATGACTCTAGTTGTTTCTTATCAACTTCTATAAACGATTGATTTTGATTAGGAGCATTAGTTGCATTTTTAAAGTGTAAATAACTGAACTCTTCAGCCTCTAAAACCTCTAGTTGCCATTGCATATCACTATAGCGGCGCCAAGTCTCTATATAGCTGCCGTGTTCTTTTTTGCTATCTATAAGGGCAGCCTTGACTACTGGATTATTGAGCTGTTCTGCTTGAGAGGCCTGCACAAATGAAAGCTTGCCTTGCACTGCCAATAATTGAATATCTTTGTTGCGTTGATTAAGAGGTCGCATTCTCTTCAAAAACCAATAATTATTAGATATTTGGATATCAATCAAATAATCTTGACCAATTAAGCTGAACTCATCATTATTTTGGTTCGAGTGCATGATAGAAAAAGCGAGGACATCGGTTTGAGTGATTCCTAGCAAAGACAGGTCTTTATTAATAAAAAACTGCTCTGCCAACCATTCTAAAGCTAAGTCATACTCTGCAGCTTGGATGAGCTTCTGTTCCATTAATTGCTCGACTATATACTCATTTATGCCGATACTTAGTATGTCAACAGCGATGTTTTCTCCATCAAGCTCCAGGGGCAGTAGCCATATCTTATTATCTACTTTTTTAAGTAATGACCATAAAATATTATGTTGAGAAATATACATCATAGTCTGGGTAAAAGGCTTGTCTATGGATTCTATACTATTGATAGCCATAACATTGTTGCCTTGAGCTAAATATACTCGCTCACCCTCCACCCATATTTTGACAGGTTTTTTAACTTGAAGGCTTATATCAGATGCATCAATAACTGCTTCAAACACATTGCTTTCTCTGACTCTAAAATCAAATAAGTTCATTAGTAATTACCACGTAAAGCGCCAGAAAAAGAAAGTTGATGTATCAGTCCCTATTGATTGGTAGGATTTTTTAATCGCATAGTCGACTTGTTTTTTGCTATTTAATGGTAGAGTTCTCTCTTTTTGTATCTCGACTTCTTTAGAATCACTAAGACGCATAAGCACGACTGTCTCATTTTCGTTAGGGATGATAGACAAGCCGCGCTCAGTCAGTTTTAAGGTGCACCATGGCTTTATGGTTTCTATATCAAAGTGACTATAAGACTCGTCATAGAGATATTTCTCATCGCCTAAGCTTATATCCAAGACTTTATTGCAATCGATATCTTGGAGGCTATCAAGCTCATCTATCGGCTCATCCGTTCGTAAATATTGCGCTAAGGTCAGGTAGTGTTCCGAATTAATTTTATTTTTACAGAAAAAACACTGATGAGACGGATCAAGGATAAAGCTACTGTGACAGCTGGTGTTTTGACAGTTCACAAGCATTTGATGCGACCTATGCAACTCATGATACCACTCACTCATACTAGGTCTAAGATGCAGACCGCTGCGTACTCTACTTTGAGAAAAGCAACGCTCAAAAAGACTGAATAGACGCTCATTAATTAACTCTTCCAGTGGCATCCCTGATTCAGTCCACACATTTGTGTCATCATCGTAGTCGTATATCCATGGATACTCTCCTCTTTCCGCTTTTTCTTCTGCAATATCAGGATCTTCATCTTCTACAGCAATGCCACTGTTGAAAGGATGCGTGTGGGTGAGTAGTTGCAAGGCGATAACAGCAAACGACCAACAATCTGTCCACGTACTGTTCTCTGACTCACCTCTAATCACTTCAGGAGCAGCGTAGCCTTTTGTATAATAGGAGGCTTGGTTACTACTTTCTTGTGTTTTTATATTATCAGCATCTATCAACCAAACTTCATGGTGCTCAAAAGAGCTGGATACAAAGATATTACTAGGTGACAAATCGCCATAACACAGTCCTCTGCCATGCAATTTAGATAAGGTTTCTGCCAATTGCAATAACAGGCTTAAACGGCGGCTAAGCCCTCCTGTATCACGATAACTCCCCATATCTAAACCATTGGTGCCTTCTTGAATACGTTCTATTTGATGGGATAGCGATTCAAGATTATCCATCAGTTCCATTACATAGCCAACTCGGTTGGCTAGCTTAAGTAATGCAATGGGTAGTGCAATTTTTAGATCTCTTATTGGTCTTCGTGCCACTTGTTGAATACGTTCAAAGTCTTGCTCTCTTTTATCTTCGCTGCTGTAAGCATCACTTATTTTTATAATTAAATTTTTATGATTTGTTGATATAACTTTTCCTTGTCCCCCTTCTCCTACCTTTTTGACGAGCTCATAAGCAGTACCTTGAGTGTCAAAAACAGTATGTTGTACTTTCTTTGCGTTAGTAGCCATCATTTTTTATTCCAGATAATTATGCCTATGCTTTTATCATCACTATGATGAGGCGTTTGCCAGTGGTTAAGCTCATTGGTTAGATACTTCTTACCTTGATGAGGGCTAGTTTTAGAGAACTTAGCTTGTATAAATCTCATGAACTCTTCTGGGTTATCTAAATCATCGCTGATCCCATCGCTCATCAAAATAATAGCTGATCCGGCTTTTAAACAAAGCTCTTGATATTGCCAATCGCTCCACTGAGTCGAGTAGCCCAAGGCTGTTGTCTCATTACCAAACATTTCGTCTGATTTTTTGTGTATAGAACCAAACGTATTATCTTGATAGAAAATCGCTCCGTCTCCCAATTGTAAGAGCCGAGTTTTTCCTGAATGATCTCCCCAAGCAAATAAACAAGTTGTTGCAGCATCTTTTGTTTTGATTTTAGGTCTGATTTTTTGCAGATAGCTCAACCAGTTTTGATACAATTTTTTTACCAGTTCTTTTTCAGGTATATCAAAATTACTACTATGAACTGCATTGTATACGGCCTGACATGCAAGGTAAGAACCTATTGATGCGTATGGCTTTGAGCCCATACCATCACAAACGACCACCAGCCATTCACTCTTCCAAACACGCTTTAGTATGGCGTCTTGATTCTTTTTACCTTCACGCATATTTTTGGGCCCCTGAACAGAGGCTGTGAATGTATCAACATTCATTAATCAAAATCGCTTAAATCAATATCGTCATCTGAAGCAGTTTCTGAAAAGTCTATTTTATTTATCTGATTGGGCGTGGTACTACGAGATCGTGTTGAAACGCTCATACTTACCACTCTAAAGAACCTTGATATATCTTTTGCATTGTGAGCTTCAAAAACAGGAGTCTCAGGATCATTAATGAAACTTTTTAACATAGTCTTATCTGCATCGTTACCGATGGCCATAGCCATTCTGACAGCTTTTCTGGCTCTTTCTGAGCGTTGCAACTCTTCAAAAGGTTTTTCCCATTGGTCATTAGGATAACCATCAGAGACTAGCACTAAGGTTGGTTTATAGGCTCGACTTGGTATCAACTCTTTATTTTCTAACATCTCTCGAACCATTTTCAGCGCACTACCCATTGGGGTTGTTCCAGAGGCGACTAGATCTTGCATGCTACTGATTTTGTCAGCTTGCGTTAATGGTAGAACCATGGACGCACTGTCGCCACCAAATGCAATTATAGATACTTGGATCACAGCGTTAAGGTGACTCTCCTCTCCAAAAGACCGCAACATATTTGTTAGTGCTAAATTTAACGCATCTATTTTTCCATCGATACTCATGCTTCCGCTTGTATCTACAAGAATAATAACTGGTAATGGACGTGGCTTAGCAACTGCAAATTCGCGCATAGACATAATAAAAACCTTATCTTAAGTGGGATAATAGAACATACTACGTTTTTACTTTTGTTTAATATTAATTTAAATTTATTACTCTTACACGGTCATCGAACATAATCATAAAGCGATTGAGCGCAGACTTCCAATTCATAATAAGCATAGACCACTTTGGGCCGCCTGCTATATTGCCAAGAATGCTATCTTAAACATTGCTTAATTTGACGGAAACACCCTTAATTCATAATGAGCAAAAAACCAAACTTATATCGATTTATATAGATTAGATCGGATTATTCTAATCACTTAATCTGTCAATAACCAATAAAAGATGTAGAACACAATTCATCAATAACATGATATACGTATCACGGCAGACAATATCTCTATTATCACAGTTCTGACTTTGTATGACTGCCAAAATTAGAGCTTATCACCACCTCGTCTATTTTCAAAACAAGCTTTGAGCAGTAATAAGATTTTTCTTTTCCCATTCTGACACAACCTGTCATTACCACGCGCTACACTGCGGTCTTTAACATGTGTATATAAAGGAAATATATGATGTGGTGGCTTAATAAAAACTCTAAAAAAAGTAACCGGCGACCTGTCTCTCCCACTCTAGCGACTATTTTGCACACACCTCAATCTCAACAGCACATTCCTATCTGGTTTGTATTCGAATCTGGTAATCGCATTGATTTAAATTCCCACGTAATTATTGAAGATCCAAGAGGTCTATACCAGTTCTTACAGTTTCGTGGACAACATATGATTACTAAGCAACTAAAAAACAACCTTAAAATAACATCGCGTGTTCAGCAACCTATTTTTTTCTATGAAAAGGATTATCGAAAGTGGCGGCGTTAGCTACTGCTTGGTTATACCCCAAGTTAAATCCTAGCGGTTTTAGTTTTTATGAAAATTAAGTTTGTTCAGCGCCCTTTAGCGTAATGACTTTATAGAACTAAATTTTGGTTGCTAAATATCGATAAAAGCGCATAATTACATGTTTGCAATATTTCAGCAACTTTTTGCAACTTAAAGTAAGTATATTGATGTAAGTGAGTCTTTATGGAATTAAAAAAGCACGAAAAACTCGCTTATCGTCTATCTGACATTATCGTCAGGCTCAATTCTGGTGAGCGTCTAGATATCTTTGAGTTAGCAGATACTTATCAGGTCTCTACTCGTACCTTAAAAAGAGACTTTAAAGATCGCCTGACCGTCTTAGATTTCAGTGAAGCAGGCCCACAGTTCTATCGTCTTGATGCCAAAAAAATTGGCTATTTAGATATTACTGATATCAAGCGCTTTGCTAACTTTGCCAGTGTCCAAGATCTACTACCACAAATCGACCGTCAGTTCTTTCAAGAGCAACTCAATCAAAGCGTCCTTGTCAAAGGTTTTGCTTACGAAAACATTAGCGCGCGTACTAATGACTTTAAAGCTATAAATCAAGCCATTACGAATTGCCAATATATTGAATTCGATTACTGTAAGGTTAGCGAGAGTGCTACTGATAGCGGCAGCAAACACCATTATTTAGAACCTTATCATCTACTCAATAAAAATGGCATTTGGTATGTAGTTGGCTGTCGTCATGGACAAACACGGACATTTTGCTTTACCCAAATAGCCAACCTGCAAGTCAATACTGAGACCTTTACCTGCTCTGAAGATATCAAAGAGGAAATTCTTGGTACGGACAGTCTATTCTTTGGTAATCAAATCAGCGAAATCGTTTTACAGGTCGATGCCAAAGTTGCCGGATACTTTGAGCGCCGTGACCTACTGCCCAATCAGGAGCTAGTACGAAAGCTTGATAATGGTGACTTACTGCTGGTATGCAGAGATATACACCCTAGAGAGGTCGTCCCTATAGTACAGTACTGGATACCGCATATTCGTGTCATTAGTCCAAGCGAGGTTCAGGGGCAGATGGAGGATGTCTTGAAGAAATATCTTAATTAAATAATCACTAAAATATTTTTAAATGTAGGTAAATAGAATGAATAGCTTAGAATATTTAGGTAGCTCTTTTAATAAGAAAACTAAAGAGTTTGATAAAGAAAAAATTAAAGAAGAGACTGATGATAATAAATATAAGCTCAACATTGTCCTTTTCGGTGCGACAGGAGTAGGTAAGAGTTCGCTAGTTAATGCTTTTTTCGGTGATGATATTGTTGAATATGGAGTCGGTAAACCTGTTACTCAGTTTCTTGAGAAAATCGAAATTAAGAGCAAAGGTATAACGCTTTGGGATACTAAAGGCATCGAATCGAAAGATTATAAAAATACTAAAGAAATGCTAATCAAAGATATTGAGAATGGGTTCCAGAAAGCTTTTGACTCTAATGAAGATGATGAGGCACCTCATATTGTATGGCTTTGTATAAAAGAAAGTTCAAAAAGAATAGAAGATCGTGAGCACGACTTAATAAATATTGCCAAAAAATTTGGCATTCCTATTGTTGTCGTTTTCACCAATACTCAGTTTGAAGATGGTGATATCTTCTTTAAAGAAGCTAAAAAGGATATTGATAAACAGCATAAGATATTTGTGAATAATAGGTATGTACGTGTCAACTCAGTTGCTTACCCATTTAGAGGCGAGATCGTTCCATATTTTGGACTAGAAGAACTTTTAGAATTAACTGAAGACTGCTTCTCTGATGCCAAAAATAATGTGGAAAAACAGCGCCTACATAAGCATATTGAAGTCTTAAGAATGGCACAAGAAGTGAATATGGAAATAAAAATTGATGCTATGATCAAAAGTGCTGAATTAAAAATACGTGTAGCAACATTGGCTGCAGCTACTGTTGCTACTTACCCTATTCCTGCTTTGGTGTCTGGCATTCATAAAAAGCTAGTTTATATGCTTAATATGGATTTTGAAATTGATAACGAAGATAACTATATTACTAATCTTAATTCAGAAATCATAAAAATAACAGCTACAAAATCTAACGGTAATTTAGGTAAAGGCCTTTTATCTATTGCTTTAAGATCAGTTCCTATTGTTAGTAATGTAATGGCAATTAGATTAACTCAATCTCTTGGCCAGTCATATATGAACTTACTTATAGCGTATTTTGACAAGGAAAAAGGGAAAGTGATTTTACCAAGGCAAAAATATATACCTTTATCTTATTTTAAATTTAACTTTGAAGAAGAAATGAAAGAATTTAAATTTAAAAAAAGCTATAAGAATTTTTATAATAGTATTTAAATAATACTTATCAAGTACAATTCAATAATTGAAATAACTAACTACATTAAATAGAGATATAAAATATGAATTACGAAAAATATTTAGGTGAGTCTTATAACGAAGAAACCCAAGAGTTCGATAAAGAAAAGGCTAAAGAAAAGGTTTATGACAATAAATCCAAGCTCAATATTGTTCTGTTTGGGGCTACAGGGGTAGGTAAAAGCTCATTAGTAAATGCTGTATTCGGTGATGATATTGTTAAATCTGGCGTTGGCGAGCCTATTACTCAGTTTCTTGAAAAAATTGAAATCAAGAGCAAAGGCTTGACATTGTGGGATACCAAAGGTATTGAAGCCAAAGACTATGAAACTACTAAAGATATGCTAATTCAAGATATTGAGAAGGGGTTTGAGGACGCACTTGAGTCTAATAGTGACGATGAAGCACCTCATGTTGTATGGCTCTGTATTAAAGAGAGCTCAAGTAGAATTGAGGAACGGGAACATGACTTATTAAACATTGCTAAGAAATTTGGTATTCCTACCATTATTGTTTTCACTGATACTCAAGATGAAAATGGTAATCAGTTCTTTGAAAAAGCTAAAGAAAATATTGATAGCCGTCATGAAGGATTCATTAAAGATAGATATGTGCGCGTCAATTCTGTGCCATTCAAATTTCGGGGTGTGTCTGTACCAGTATCTGGACTGGAAGAACTTCTAGAATTAACTGAAGACTGCTTAAATGATGCTAAAAAGAACACTGCAGAACAACGTCAGAATCGTATTGAAGCTCTAAGAAAAGCTCAAGAAGTTGATATACAAAAGAAACTTAATGCGATGATAGCTAGTGCCAGAAAAAAAGTGCATATAGCGTCGGCAGCGGCAGCTACCGTTGGAGCTTCTCCTATACCTGGTTCTGATGCGCCGTTAATCGCTGCAGTTCAAAGTAGATTAATTTATACTCTTAATTCTGAATTTGAGGTCGATGAAGATAATAATAAAGCAGTTGCTATGATTACAGGTGTTCTCGGAGCAACTGCCATTGCCCAAGTAGGTAAAGCTATAGTTTCTAATGCTCTAAAGTTTATACCAGGTGTTGGTACTATCGTAGGTGGTGCTATTTCAGCTTCAACAGCTGCTGTACTGACACAAGCGGTTGGGCATGCGTATATTCAGGTACTCGTAGCATATTTTGATAAGGAGACTGGGAAAGCTATCCTGCCAGAACAAACCTCGGTAGCACTAAAAATGTTCAAAGATATATTTGTAGATATGCCGAAAGGTAAACAATAATTATAATTGTTTAAGACTAGGTTTGTAACTCTTTTACAGGTTTGGTCTTATTTTTTAATTATCAACAGGATTAAAGGACTTGTATGCCCTCTCTACTCATGGCCCACTACCAAGCACAAAAGTCTGAATTCTCTGACACGTTTCGCTTGCGGATGCATCGCTCTCTAAGCTGGCTTACTAAAGCAGTTAGTGTCGATGATGACATTCGTTTTATTACCCTATGGATAGCATTTAATGCTGCTTATGCTCGTGAAGTGGCACTATTTGCGAGTAGCTCTGAGCGCAGTGAGTTTCGGCGCTTTCTACAGTTAATATGCCGCTTAGATACTGACCAGAAAATTTATAAGCTAGTGTGGGAAACGTATTCTGGCAACATTCGCGTACTGTTAGACAATCAATATACTTTTCAGCCATTTTGGGATTACCATAATGGTCAAATCAGTCAGCAAGCGTGGGAAGAGGATTTTAAACGCGCAAAAGATAAAGTACATCGCGCTCTGAGTGAAAAAGATACGGACAAATTATTAGCAGTAGTATTTGATCGTCTCTATACCTTACGCAACCAAATTATTCATGGTGGTGCTACCCATAATAGCCAAGTGAATCGATCGCAAATAAAAGACAGTGGTGCTATTCTTTCCTCTATTTTACCCTTAATACTAGAGATTATGATGGCTCATCATGGCAAGATGGACTGGGGCAAGCCGTTTTATCCAGTAGTAGGTTAATAAACAACCTACACCATCATTGCTTTTCATCTCATGTGTCACTTTTTTATTTTAAAAGGCAGTATTTTGATAGTTGACCTTGTCAACTTCAACTTCCTAACTTTAATAAAACAGCCACCGATATAGTGCAGGCGGTTGATTTTTAAAGTTTAATATAACAAATTGTTCAAGTCGGTTTCTTTGAAAAGCGGCTCAAGACAGCATGTTAAATATTTTTTACTCAACTTGGTTACAATAGTAATTTCATATTGATAAACAAGTTCCTTGGAGTGCAAATGTCAATAATCAAATTTAGTAACAATAGTTCACTAAGTACTGCGATAGAGAAAGCTGCATCTGGAGATACTATTCAGCTCCCAAGTGGTAATTATGTACTAAATGAATTTGTTATTGATAAGGCCATCTCTATTGAGGGTATCAGTAAAGATAATCCTGTCATAATTGAAGGCAATATTCTTGTTGATTCTACGAAATGTTCATTTTTAAATATCAACTTCAAGCCTAAAGATACTAAAAAAGAGGTTTTGAGGATCGATAATGAAGGTATAGTAACACTTGAAAAATGTATATTTGACTGTATTCCTACTTCTCAAAATAGTATTAGTGTAACTAATAAAAGCTGTTTGAAAATTTCAAATACAAGGTTTGAAAAAATTGAAAAATCAAGCATAGTTATTTACATCATTGACTCTATTATAAATATAATTGATAGCTTATTTTTAAATATTAATGGCACCGTAGTTAATGCGTCTGGCAAAAGCTCTATTGAAATTAATGGTAAGTTTGTCAATATTGTTAACCGATACAATCAGAGTATAGAAATATGAGTATTGGAAGTATGAAAACCCCTAAAACCCGTGAAGAATTTGAGTATGGATTTCACTTATTAAGGCGCAATATAGAGAATGATAAGTTACGTTTTTCTTCCCAAGCTATGGTGGGAGCTGAAGGGCTTAAAAAATTAAGATATCTACCGAACAAGCGAATAGACTTCCTTTCAGTGGATGAGTCAACTCGCCTAATGGCTAACATCCAAGTAACAATGTTAAATAATATTGATTTTCCTATTCCAAATCAGGATACGGAAGACTAATAAACCTCTTGCGAAAGTACCAGTTCATTGACTTCCACTGACGGAGTTACGAGGGCTAGCGATGACTTATGCAAGAGGTCTAATGTAGTGGTCCATTAAAATTAGACACCCGGAGTTTATCAAGCTAGTTGTCACCATAAGCCGGTTTAAGCGGCTTTTAATTTATCCTGTTTCTGCTCTTTTACTGGGTTCAATGTCGTCGGCCCAACTGGTGAGCAGTTTCTAACCTCTTTTGAG
>Ga0209414_1001488_pt1 | contig 11096 bp, 10 predicted proteins | sample LakVidmifraction_4_FD_181154 | JGI IMG/M metagenome (GOLD analysis project Ga0209414, IMG submission 181154) | Hypersaline microbial communities from Lake Vida, Antarctica - Brine Hole Two &gt;0.2 micron (SPAdes) (version 2) | ecosystem: Environmental > Aquatic > Non-marine Saline and Alkaline >... | reverse complement strand
CTCTGTCAAAATGAAATTTTTTGTATTAAGATATTTTGCTATTTTAGGTGAAATACCAACATCTCCAACCACTAGCTTCCCATTATTTTTAACACCTGGAAATAATATATTCCCAAACTTAGGTATTCCTAAAGTTACCGTTAAATCTGCCTCAACAGCGATATTTTCAATTGTTGATAAATCACTATTAACACCTGATGGTAAATCAATAGCTATGACGAAATTATGTAATGAATTGATGACTTCTATAACCTCACTTGGTGATTCTCTAACAGGCCCTTCTATACCAATACCCAAAATCGCATCAATTATCAAATCATTTTTATCAATAATTTTCTCTAAAGATCTAATCTTATATTTATCTTCAACACTATTAATATTAATCTCTAATTTTTTAAGAATTTTTAAATTAAGTAGTGCATCCCCTTTAATCTTTTCAGGATTACCAATAATAAAAAGTTCAAAAGGAACATCATTATTATATAATTGTCTTGCTAGAACAAAACCATCCCCCCCGTTATTTCCTAAACCACATAATATAATAACTTTTGAAAAGTCTTCTTTTAAATTTTTTATACAATCAAACACACTTCGACCGGCATTTTCCATTAATAATCGACTCGTCATCTGATAATCGTCTATTGCTATTTTTTCTAATGTTCTCATTTCTTCTTGAGTTAATACTTTCATTAAAATAAGCCTCCTATTCAATCAAACAATTTGCTATTGCGTGGCTCTTATTATGAGATATGGATAATTGAAGGTTTACACATTCTTTCTCATCAAAAATTTCTTTTGCTTTTCCATATAAGGCTGCAATGGGTTTGCCTAAATCATCTCTTAGTATTTCAATATCTTTCCAATTAAAAATTATACCTGTGCCTAAAGCTTTCGATACGGCTTCCTTTGCTGCAAAGTTCCCAGCAATTGTTTCAATTTTGTTGTTTCGCAATTGAAACATTAGACGTTCTTTTTCAGTAAATATGCGATCCACAAAATTATCTCTTTTTAAGAGTGCTTTTTCTATGCGTTCAATTTCTATTATGTCTGTTCCAATACCCTTTACCATCTAGTACACCTTATTATTGGGCTTTTTGCCACTTAAAACATTCATCACATTTTTAGCAGCCATCAAAGCCATTTCTTCTCTTGTTTCAATTGAAGCGCTTCCGATGTGAGGGGTCAATACAACATTGTCAAGTTTTAACAATTCTGAATTAATATTAGGTTCATCCATGAATACATCCAATCCTGCACCATATATTTTCTTGTTTTTAAGGACATCAATTAAATCTTCTTCTTTTATAATTGCTCCCCTAGAGGTATTAATCAATATCGCATCGGGCTTCATTAGGGACAATTCGTTTTTTGTAATTAAATGTCTTGTTTCCTTCGTTAAGGGTACATGAATTGAAACAATATCACTTTCACGTAATAAATCCTCTAAAGATCTATACAATGCATTGAAGCTTTTTTCAAAACCCAAATCTCTTTCTCTATTATGATACAAAACTTGCATGTGAAAGCCTCGAATTTTTTCAGCAAAACGATGCCCGATTCTTCCTGCGCCAATAATTCCAATTTTTTTGCTATGTATATCCTTTCCTAAAAGCAACTTAGGAGAAAAACCTTGCCATTTACCATCTCTAACATAACGATCCGCCTCAACAATTCGTCTGGAGACAGCAAATAATAATGAAATTGCCATTTCAGCAGTTGTGTCACTTAAAACTTCTGGTGTATTCGTAACAATAATATTATTTTCTTTTGCATAGGCAACATCAAAATTATTATAGCCCACGGCATAATTTGCAAAGACTTTTGTCCGTTTAATCTTTGATAAAACACTTGCATCAAAAACATCCGTTAATGAAGTGATCATGCCATCATAGGCGTTACCCAATTCAATAAGGTCTTCTTTTGAAAGCTCTTTATTTTCAGTGTTTTTTTCAACTTCAAATTTTGTTTTTAATAATTCATCTGCCACATCTGGAATATTCGAAGTTATATAAACTTTTTTCATAAATCACCGATCCTTTATAATCAATTCTCGTACATTCATTATATAATAATTAATACCCAGTATTCAAATATATCTTATAATACTTAAATAAAAGTAAAAAGGATGCTGAATGCATCCTTCTTTTTATTTCTTTAATATTAAACCTTCATAGGCTTTTAATTCAACTAAATTGTTAGTTATTTTATGTTTTTGATAATTTGAAATTAATAAATCATAGTCATCCAACTGTTCAATATTTTTACGAATCGTCTTTTCACTGAAATTTAATAAAATAAGAAACTCTTCTTTTTCACCTAAGCGTTTGTACGCAAAAATGTTTTCATCTGCTTCAAAAATCGGTTCAAAATCACCATAAACCAATCCTAATGCATCTTTTCGAGTTTGAATCATTTCTTTATAAAAACTTAAGATCGAATCATTACTTTTTTCTTCTTGTTCAACATTAATTGCTTTATAATTTGGATTTACAGCAATCCATGGTTTTCCTGAAGTAAACCCTGAATTTTCAGTCCCATCCCACTGCATTGGCGTTCTAGCATTGTCACGCCCAAGTTTCTTAACACCGTCAAAGAAAATATCAAAATCTAACTTTCGTTCTTCTACTACTTTTGCTCGATTAATAACCTCTACGTCATCACATTCTTCTAGTGTTGCAAAGGGATAATTCGTCATACCGATTTCTTCCCCTTGATAAATATAGGGTGTCCCTTTCATGGACAACAAGCACATTGCCAGAAGCTTAGCGGATTCAACTCTATAGTCTTTGTCATTTCCGAAACGGGAAACCGTTCTCGGTTGGTCGTGGTTCATAAAAAATAAACTATTCCAGCCTTTGATGTTTAGATCCATTTGCCATTTAATGAGCACATCTTTTAACTTTTTCAAGTCAAAGGGTTGAGGCGTCCATTTACCCATTTCTCCATAGTCCGCTGTCATATGTTCAAATTGAAAAACCATATTTAATTCTTCATTTTCTTCAGCCGTATAATCAATACCTTCTTTCGTTGTTACACCAGGCATTTCTCCAACAGTCATAATATCATATTTTGATAAAACTTCTCTATTCATTTCTTTTAAAAAGTCGTGGACTTTTGGACCATTCATGTAAAATGGGGAGCCATCACCTAAACCACTATCGACTCTTACTTCGCCATCAGCATAGCTTTGATCTTTACTAATGAGATTGATAACATCCATTCTGAAACCATCAATACCTTTGTCTAACCAAAATTTCATTAAGTCATACACTTCATTTCTTACCCTTTGATTTTCCCAATTTAAATCTGGTTGCTCTTTTGTAAACAAATGTAAATAATACTCATTTGTGTTTTCATCTAAGGTCCAAACTGATCCACTAAAGAAAGTTTCCCAATTATTCGGTGGATTGCCCTCTTTTCCTTCTTTCCAAATATAATAATCTCTATATGGATTATCCTTTGATTTCTTTGACTCTAGAAACCAATTATGTTCTAAGGAAGAATGATTAACAACTAAGTCCATGATCAATTTTATCCCTCTGCTATGTAAAGCGGATAATAAAGCATCCCATTCTTTAAGTGTTCCAAATTCATCCATAATATCTCTATAATTACTAATATCATAACCATTGTCATAATTTGGTGATTTATAAACTGGATTTAACCAAATCACATCAATACCTAATGATTCTATATAGTCTAATTTTTCCATTATACCCGGTATATCACCAATACCATCCCCGTTACTATCCTTAAAACTTCTAGGATATATTTGATATACAACTGCTTCTTTCCACCATTGCCGTTTCATTCTAACCAACTCCTTCTAATTATTATTTTAAAAATACTATATCATAGCTGACTTTTAAAACCATTGTATGAAGTCACAAAACAAAAAAATAAGCCCTTAAGATTCAATTGAATCCTAAGGGCTCATTAGACTTAAATAATCATTATTATTTAAGTTAAATACATTTAAACGGGGGGGAATAAATGTAATAAAACAGTTAATACTGTTTTGACAAGTTTTAGTTAATAGTTCATATCAACAGTTAGTAGAATACCATCTAATAAAATGACTGTCAATATTTTTTTCCTATTTTTTTAGCTTTTGTATATTATCTCTAATATGAGGCTGTCTAATTTATAGAATTATACAAGGTCTTGATAGGCTACAGCGATTTTTGAGCCAACCTCTGCATTATTATAAACTAATTTAATATTTGAAACCAAACTATCCCCTTCTGTTAAATCCTTTACTTTGCCAAGTAAATAAGGGGTCATTGCTTTTCCCTTAATGTTAAGTTTTTCAGCTTCAACTATCGCATCATCAATGGCTTGACTTATGCGTTCATGATCCATTGCATCTTCTAATTTAATTGGATTAGCAATAACCATACCACCTTTAAGATCTAAATCCCATTTAGCTTTTAAAGCATTTGCTATTTCTTCAGGATTTTCTGCTTTATAGTCTACGCCAAAGCCACTAATGGGGCTATAAAAAGCTGGTAATTCATCTGTTTGATAACCAACAACAGGTACTCCCTTTGTTTCTAAATACTCAAGGGTTAAACCAATATCTAAAATAGATTTTATACCTGCACAAACAACAGCCACATCTGTTTTAGATAACTCTTCTAAATCTGCTGAGATATCAAAGGTTTCTGCTGCCCCTCTATGAACGCCACCAATACCACCTGTTACAAAAACTTTTATTCCAGCTAAGGCGGCAATGATCATTGTTGATGCCACAGTCGTTGCACCATCTAATTTCTTTGAAATAATAAAGGGTAAATCTCTTCTAGAAGCTTTCAGAATATTTTTTTCTTTTCCGAAATACTCTAATTCCTCAGCTGTTAAACCCACTTTTAATTTTCCGCCAATAATTGCAATTGTCGCTGGAATCGCGCCATTTTTTCTAACAATATCTTCTACATTTCTTGCCGTCTCTACATTCTGTGGATAGGGCATCCCATGAGAAATAATCGTTGATTCAAGGGCTACTACAGGTTGACCTGCTTCTAATGCTTTTTTAACTTCTGAATTGATCTCTAAATATTCTTTTTTAATCATTTTTTACTCCTTTATGGACTCTATAATTTTTTCCCTAATAATCATTGGACTAATCGTCTCTTTACTCTCTAAAGTAAATTTTGACATGACCATTGCAAATTTTACCGTTTCACTTATTTCCATTTCATTCATAAACCCATAGACTAACCCAGCCATAAATGCATCCCCTGCACCATTGGCATTAATCATTTTCACAGGTTTTGGTTTAATTTTTTTTATGCCATCTGTATTGCCATAAAATATACTCTTGCTACCATTGGATATAAAAATTTGCTTCATCCCTTGTTCTAAAAATCCTTGGGCTGCTTTAATCATATCTTCATCTGACTTTATTGTCATACCTAATAGCTTTTCGGCTTCGATTTTATTTGGTTTAAGTGTATGAATATTTCCAAGGTAAGGCAGGATTTTCATCGCCTTCGTTGTTGAGACAGTATCCACATAAATCGGCATGTTTTGATATTTTTCAAAAATATATTGAATGCTTTCCTCTTTTAGATTTGTATCCATAACAATTGCCTTAGCATTCACAATCTCTTTATGATGACTTTCTAAATAATTAATGGTAATGGCATTAATACTTTCCATATCCGATAATGCCAGAACCATATTTCCATCATCATCTACAACAGATAAATAAGTTGAAGTGGCATACTTTTTTGATTTAATCACATGGCGCATATCTATACCAGATTTCATAGACGCATCAATTAACTCATCGCCTTGCACATCATCTCCAAGGGCAGATAAGAGTTGGGTATTAATATCTAGCCTTGCTAGATTATCAGCAATATTTCTACCAACACCACCAAGGGAAGTTTTTAAGTGCCCTGGATTAGAATCTTCAAAAATAATTTTTTCCTTTGAAAAACCAACCAAATCAATATTTGAACCACCAATAACAATAACATACTCTTCTTCATCTAAAATATATCCTCTACCTTTAATGTGACCCTTACTCATTAAATTTCTTACATGAACACCAACGGATGATCTAGTAATATCTATCTCATCGGCTAATTCTTGTTGAGTAATAAAAGGATTTTCTTTAATGAGTTGATAAATTTCTTTTTCTCTCTTTGTCAAACAATCACCGCATTTCTTTATACTCTAAACATAAGTTTATAATATATTCTCCAAAACGTTTTGTCAAGACAAAAATATAATTTGAGTTTTAACAAAAAAAAGAAGATAAATTAATATCTTCTTCCTTCTTGCAATTAAACTTCGCTATTTTCTATTCCTAAGTCTTCTAAATTAATTTCTTCTCTTTCTTTCTTTAAATTTTCTTCTATTTTTCTTTTTCGTTCTTCCATATCTTGACTTGCAGTGTCTTGCAACTCTACCTCAGGTGTTTCAATACCCTTTAATAATTCACTACTCGTTGTCAATAAAGAACCTAAACTTGCTAATTCTGTTGGTAACACAATCGTTGTTGCTCTTCCATCGCCTAATTTACCTAAAGCTTCAACTTTCTTTAAAGCTAACAATCTGTCATTGGGCTCCATTTTTTGAATTGCAGACAAGGCCTTTGCTTCTGCTTCTGCTTTTAATACAGTCGCTTTTGCCTGACCTTCCGCTTCTAGTATGGCTGATTCTGAAATACCCTGGGCTTCTAGTACTCTTGATGCTTTCTCTGCTTCAGCATTTCTAATTTTTGACTCTTTACTACCTTCCGCCTTTAAAATGGCAGAACGTTTTTCACCTTCCGCTCTTAAAATAGCTTCTCGTCTACCTCTTTCTGCTCTCATCTGTTTTTCCATAGCATCTTGAATATCTCTTGGTGGTTCAATGTTTTTAACTTCAACACGATTGACTTTAATCCCCCAAGGATCCGTTGCTTCATCAAGGGTTGCTCTCATTTGTGTATTAATAGTATCTCTTGAAGACAAAGACTCATCTAATTCAAGGGTACCAATAATATTTCTTAAACTCGTTGCTGTTAAATTTTCAATAGCACTAATCGGATTATCTACACCATAAGTAAATAATTTTGGGTCTGTAATTTGATAGTAAACAACGGTATCAATTTTCATTGTAACATTATCCTTCGTAATTACTGGTTGTGGTGGAAAATCAACAACCTTTTCCTTTAAAGATACTTTACTCGCTATTCTATCTACTAGAGGTATCTTAAAGTTTAAACCGACTTTCCAAGTAGCTAAATATCCTCCAAGTCTTTCAATCACATAAGCATCTGATTGAGGTACAATACGTATATTAGGCAGTATTAAAGCCATTGCCAGAACAAATAAAATTATAATTGGAATCATTTTTTCACTTCCTTCTTTCTACTATTAATTTAACACCAACAATTTCTTTGATTAATACTTCAACATCTTTTTCAATTGGTTGCTTATCATTGCTTATAGCCGACCATTCCTTACCTTGTATAAATACTTTTCCTAATTCATGGGTTTTTATTTCTTTCGTCACTAAACCAATACTTCCAACGACAGCATCTAAATTTGTCTTTGTCATTTTTGGTTTTAAAAAACCATCCTTAACTTTTACAAAATAAACCAAAGTCGCACTAGTCACCACAACAAAACTTAGTATTTGAAAGACTAAAGGCACACCAAAATAAGCTAAGATCAATGCCACCAAACTTCCACATGCAAACCATATACTGACCAATGCTAATGTAAGGGCTTCAGCAACAACAAAACCAACAAACAAGACAAGCCAAATAATTATTTCACTCATTTCAATCATATTTAACATTCACCACCTTCATTAAATGCTTATACTTTAGTTCATTTTTGATATTTGCATCTAATACTATTATACTAAAAAAACACATATTTTACAAAAGAAAAATAAAATATATATTTTCTAATCTGTGGAGCCCTTTTAAATTTAACAATCACTTTTTTGAAACTTGATTCACCTTAAATTCTAACTGCATATTTTCCGATTAACTCTTCGATTTTAATCTGATCACTATTAGAAATACTTTCCTTTCCTTCGTATTCTTGAATATGCTTAATTAAATTCTTAGAATCTTTTTTACTATAAATTCTATTATTGTTCTCCACTTGAATTGTTGAATGTTTTTTAGGAAAATAAACAAAACCTTCGATCCAGTAATTCACGCCATTAGACTTCAAATACTCTGCTAGTTTAAATACATGAGTATTGACTTGTTTTATAGGATTATAAAACATATTTTCATAAGTGTTATGCTTCGTTTTTTTAATTTGAGTCAGATACTTGTCATCACTATGACCAATAATATCTCCTTTAATATTCTTCACTTCAATTATGAAAATTCCATTATCACCGATAGCAATAAAATCCATTTCACTTTTTTGACTATTATGATTTAATTTCATATTTGCAAATACTTTATAACCATGTTTTTTTAATTTCTTTAATTTTTTCTGCCCTAGTGCTTCGCCTCTATAGCCAGCTAGAAGCTGATTTAATTTCGTTGAAAGCAACCAAAGGACAAGAAACAAAATAATAGATGGTATCAATCCAATTTTTTCAAGAACTAAATAAGCCATATTAAAAATAGTACTTATTTTTTCAGGCAAAATTTCTTTGTTTAGTGGACTTAAACCAATACTTAAACTGAAAATAATCAGCAAAATAAATGAAATATATTTTATACTATTAATCAGATGATATTTTTTTAAAGGTGTCATATATTTCCTTTCCTCAACTAGAAAACTACTGCGATTGAAAACCTATTTGCATTATCCCTTTTTTAACTATCTCAGTCAATGGAATCCTTAAATTGTTTGACGTCTTTTAAATACTATGATATTCTAATATCAAATTAAATAAGTCTTCAGGGTCGGGTGCAATTCCCAACCGGCGGTAAAGTCCGCTAACCTTAATTGGTTGAATTGGTGCAATTCCAATACCGACAGTAAAGTCTGGATGAAAGAAGATGTTTTATAATTGCTTAACTTTATGCTAAGTACACTCTGACGTCTTATGATTTCAGAGTTTTTTTATTGGAGGAAATTATGGATATCAAATATATGAAACGTGCGATTCAATTAGCTAAGAAAGGGAAAGGATTCACCAACCCTAATCCAATGGTTGGAGCAGTCATCGTAAAAGACGGTCAAATTATTGGTGAAGGGTATCATGAAAAATATGGCGAATCCCATGCAGAAGTGAATGCTTTTAACACTTCAAAAGTTAACCCTGAAGGTGGAACCATGTATGTTACTTTAGAACCCTGTGCCCATTATGGTAATACACCTCCCTGTGCTCAAAGCATTGTTGAAAAGAAAATAAAAAAGGTCATCATCGGACTCATCGATCCAAACCCTTTGGTTAATCATAAAGGAATTGAAATTTTAGAAAATGCTGGCATTGAAGTCATAACTGGTGTTTTAGCAGATGAAATAAAAGAAATGAATGAAATATTTTATCACTTTATTCAAAAAAAGACACCTTATGTTATTATGAAAACGGCTATGTCCTTAGATGGTAAAATTGCAACAAAAACGGGTGATTCAAAGTGGATTAGTAATGAGAAAGCTAGATATTTTGGACATAAATTGCGACATGAGGTCAGCGGTATTCTTGTTGGAATTAATACAGTCATTGCTGATGATCCCCAATTAACGACACGGCTAAAAGACAAAAAAGTAAAAGACCCACATAGAATTGTTTTAGACTCCACTTTAAAAATGCCATTAGATGCCAAAATATTAAAAATCACATCAAACGCTCGTACGATTATTGCAACAACTGAAAATGCTTCTGAAGAAAAAATTAAAACTTTAGAAGATATGGGCATACAAGTCATTAAAACAAAAGCTTTAAATAACCGTGTTAATTTAGAGGAATTAATGAAAATTCTAGGTTCACTTGAAATCGACTCTCTATTAATAGAAGGTGGTGGAACAGTTAATTACAGTTTTTTAAAAAACAATCTCGTTAGCAAGATTTATACCTTCATCGCTCCAATGATAATTGGTGGTCATAAGGCCAAAACACCCGTGAGTGGCGAAGGCATCTCTTCTATCGACGAAGCTATTCATCTAAAACATTGGACAACTAAAAAAATAGATGACAACTTATTAATCATTGGACAGCTAAAATCAGGAGGTGAATAATGTTTACAGGTATTATTCAAAAATTAGGAAAAGTGAAAAGAATTAATGAGCAAGGGGAAGCCTATACTATTACAATTTCAGCTAATGATTTCTTAGAACAGGTTTCTATTGGTAACAGTATCGCAACAAATGGTGTGTGCTTAACCGTAACAGATAAAACTAATAATGACTTTACAGCAGATGTTATGCCAACGACTTTTAGAAAAACAACCTTTAGTCAATTAAAAGTTGGTTCTTTAGTTAATTTGGAAAAATCTATGAGAATTACTGATGGCTTTGATGGTCATATTGTCTCAGGACATATTGATAGTATCGGAAAAATCATTAATATCCAAGAGGACAACAATGCCATTTTAATTCAAATTAAACCGCCAAAGGAAACCTTAAAGTATTTTATATCTGAAGGATCTGTAGCTATTGATGGGATCAGTTTAACCATCGCCAAGTTAAGTGATAAAGATTTTACAGTCTCAATTATACCCCACACAAAAAAGTGGACTACCTTAAAAGAAAAATCAATTGGTTCCTTCGTTAATATTGAAAGCGATATTTTAGGGAAGTATATTGAAAGATTACTTAACTTTAAAGAAACTCAAAAATCAAGTTCTTCTGATATTTCAAAGGACTTTTTAGAAGATAATGGATTTATGTAGGAGGATCATATGTCATTTAATACAATAGAAGAAGCAATTAAAAGTATCAAAAACGGTGAAATGGTTATCGTCGTTGACGATGAAAATCGAGAAAATGAAGGAGACTTAATCATAGCTGCTGAACATGCAACAGCAGAAAATATAAATTTCATGATTAAAGAAGCACGTGGATTAGTGTGCATTCCAATGACTATTGATCGCTTAAATCATCTTGAATTAGGCCCAATGGTTATGAATAATACAGATGTGAATCAAACAGCTTTTACAATATCCGTTGATCATAAAAATA
>Ga0209414_1001487_pt1 | contig 11096 bp, 9 predicted proteins | sample LakVidmifraction_4_FD_181154 | JGI IMG/M metagenome (GOLD analysis project Ga0209414, IMG submission 181154) | Hypersaline microbial communities from Lake Vida, Antarctica - Brine Hole Two &gt;0.2 micron (SPAdes) (version 2) | ecosystem: Environmental > Aquatic > Non-marine Saline and Alkaline >... | reverse complement strand
AATGGAAAAATTGTAGGTTTAAGTAAAATTCCTAGAATTGTAGATGTGTTTGCAAGACGGTTACAAGTTCAGGAACGTTTAACTCATGATATTTTGGAGTGCATAAACGACACCTTGCAACCCAAAGGAGTAGGAGTGGTTATTGAAGCTCAGCACATGTGTATGATGATGCGAGGAGTGCAAAAACAGAATTCAGCAACAACAACCTCAGGATTCAGAGGGGAATTTAAGAATCAAGAAACACGAAGTGAGTTTTTGAAACTTATAGGATAATTATTTTTAGTTTTTAATCGCAAACGAAGCTGTCTTTTAATTGAGGCAGTTTTTTTGTTTAATACCATTTTCTGGTGAAGAGTTTAAAAAGTGTCGATAAATCTAAGGTAACAAGAAACCGAATGCGTTCATCATAATTCTCATCTCTAAATTCCCAACCATTGCTAGAATAGACGGGTAAATAAAGCTCGAAATAATCTTCAACAAAATTAAGTCGGATTCCAGAATCGTAAACAAAGCGCGGATTGCTAAAACTATTCTTAAAAAAACCAGCATCTCCATAAACAAATATCCAGTTCCAAATGGTTGTACTTACATTGGTAGAGACTATCCAATCATCTGCAAAACGCTGATCAAATTGAGACTTGAAACCACCTTCTGCCATAATAAATTGTTGACTGAATAGCCCACTTTCTTCACTTCTTCCATAATAATTATAATCAAACAAATAATCTGAAGGTCTGTCTAAAGCAAAGCTAAAGTAGTTGGAATTTTGTGTATCGTTATATAAAAATAAACCTCCATAAAATCTAAAATTAATTTGTCGGTTATTATTGTATAGTTTTCTAAAACTAAATGTCGTCGAAACTTTACTGAATTTTTTAGCAATTTGGTAATCGATAGAAGAGGTCAAAAACCGATCTAAATTTTTATTTGAAAAGTTATAACGAATATTAAATATGTTATAGTTAGGTTCTTCGGTTTCTATAAACTCACTTTCATCTTGATCTACATTTACAGTTCTTACAGATAAATTATGCCTACTGTTATCTCTTAAATCCTGAGGTCTATAGGTCATGCTTATAAAACCCGAGTATCGGTTATAAAACAAGTCCCGATCGTAAGAAAACCTAGAACCATTGAGTCCATATCTAACCGCAAATAAATCCTCTCCCTTAAAAAATTGGGTGTAATCTATAGAAGCTCCTCCTACTAGAGCATTGCTGGTTAGGCCATATTTTGGAGTGACTTTATAGCTCAATTGTTTAGGTAACAGCGACGTATTGTATAGCTTGGGGCCAATAGCCAAACCATCGTACAAGTTATAAGTGAATTCTGGTATCAGAAATAACTGGTTATATTTTGGATCTTCAATGTCTTCGAATATCCTGAACTGGAATGGCTTATTTAATATTTTACCCCTGCTTTTAAAATTATTTCTTTGATCAAATTCAGGAATTATTTCTTCGTAATTTACTGCTAGTTGGTCACTTCCATGATCTTTTAAATAAATTATAGTGTCGTTATAAAAAGCATCTACCCAATCTTTTGAAAGGACCTCCTTATCCTTAAGTTGATAAACGGCCACAGGCATAGGATTTTTAGTCTTATTTAAAAGTCTTACTTTAATAGAATCTGATACTTTAGTAATCTTATCTATTTTAAAATCAATATCTTTATTGCTTCCTAAATAATTGGCAGAGAACCAAGAGATATCTTTATCGGTTAAAGAGGAAAGGATATCGAAGTAATCATCTGGATCTGAATATTTTAATTTATTTTTTTCAAAGTAAAGCTTTAAGCTTTCATTCACTATTTCTTTACCCAAATAATCTTCCAAGTATTTGAAACCTATACCGCCTTTATAAGGATTCGAAAGTTTTTGATTGAACTTGAGTAGACTGTCTTGTGGTAAATCAACGGCTTGACTTAAATTCTGTCTTATAGTAGTTTCATAAATAAATTGATATCGATCATTAAACATCAGATCGGAAGCGTAAAACCACTTCACTCCAAAGAAATCTGAAAAAGTCCCTAATAGTTTTACATCTGGATAATAAGTTTCTACATAATCCATCATGGTTTTTACTAAAATCGCGTCTAAAAACCATTGATTTTCTCTTACATTAATTAAAAAAGACCTTCTTAAGTATTGATTTGTTATGGCCTTCAAGAGTTTGATATCATACTGAAACCCATCCGGGAAAGGTCGGATAAAACTAGGAAGTTGATTAAGACCATATACAGGAGAAAGGTTATATTCTTCTTCGGTAATGAGCATAGTTTCGAATCCAAATTCACCTAATTTTTCTTCAAGGAAGTACACAATTCTATCGGTTATGAGTGCTTCAATTTCTGGACGTAAGTCACTATCTTTTAAATTGGTGAAGATCTTTACGTGATCTGTTTGTATCACCTTAAAATTATCAATACGTTTTACAAAAAGAGGTGAACCTACCATTTGCTGAGCTTTGAGCTTTATTTTTTGAAAACCAGCTAGATCTCCAGTAGATTGGGTTTGGTCAAAATTGGAGCGAATAGCGTATTGATTTGGAACTTGTATAGTAATGTCATAGTCCAGTTTTTGAGAAGGATAATCATTGAGATCTTTATGACTATATAAGATCCAGTCTTTTTCATAAACAGCAGGAACAATTAGCCAATTTTTAAGTAATAATTCCCTTTGATTCCAGCCAAAGCCAGTAAATTTTTGATCTGGAATGGTCAAGGTATAAATGAGGTTGACCTCTACAGAAGCTTTGGGTGCTAAAGCTTGGTCTAAATCTAATTCAATTAAATCGACTTGCCCTTCAACATACCTCCATTGGGATTCTCCGAGATTCGTAGATAACGAGTGAATTTGTGTACCACCTCTTTCAAGACTAGAGGCAAAGTGAAATCTACGAACATAATCTTGAGCGTAGCGCTTAGCAAGAGGGCTTTCCTTATCGGAAAACGCATTCAACCAATTGTAAAAGTAAATGGTCTCCATGGCTTTACCGCTTGTGTTTTCATATGTGATCGTTTGCTGGATGGTGAAGGTTTTTAAATCTTCAGACGATTGAATATCTGAAACAATTTTATTTTGAGAAAAGCTCAAAAGAGAAGTAAGGCCTAGAAAGAGAAAGGTGTATGTAGTTTTCAATTTGATGTTATAAATTTTTCTGTATGAGGCATTTGTTCAATTTTTAAATAATACAAACCAGTCGATAAGATAGAAACATCTAATTTGGTAAGTATGTCAAAAACGCATAAATTAGTGACTTCTTGCTCTGAATTATTAAAAATTATGTTCTTTTTGAAATTGAGTTAAAGACAAATTTTAAATTTTAAGGTTGATGTAACAAAATTAAATTAAGAATTATCTAACAAAAGGATTTTGAGACCACTGTTTAGAAATTTGGGCTCAAATCGTATTCATTGTAAAATTTATCCAAAATATCAACGACTTCATCTTCAGTATCTACAAGATCGATCAAGTCTAAATCCTCAGTACTAACCGTTTTAAATTTTTCAGCTAAGGTTGATTTTATCCAGTCCATAAGTCCACTCCAGTAGTCTTTGCCAACTAATATAATAGGGAATTTATCAATTTTTCCTGTTTGTATCAATGTAATCGCTTCAAAGAGTTCATCAAGAGTTCCAAAGCCCCCTGGCATTACTACAAAGCCTTGAGAGTATTTTACAAACATGACTTTTCTAACGAAGAAATAATCAAAATCTAAATTTTTATTTGCATCTATATAGGGATTGTCATGCTGTTCAAAAGGCAAATCAATATTAAGTCCTACCGAAGTTCCTCCTCCTAGGTTAGCGCCTTTGTTTCCTGCTTCCATTATACCAGGTCCACCGCCTGTAATAATCCCATAACCCTGCTCTACAATTTTACTTGCTACTTTCACGGTTAGTTCATAATATTTATCCTTAGGTTTTGTTCTTGCAGACCCAAATATAGAAACACATGGACCTATTTGACTCATTCGTTCATATCCATAAACGAATTCACTCATGATTTTAAATAGAGCCCAACTATCGTTAGTCTTTATTGCGTTCCAATTTTTATTTTGTTTGTCTACCATAATAAAGTATTAGTTGAGTTCTTTTCTTAAAAATTCTGCTGTATAGCTTTTTTTGTCTTTAGCGACTTGTTCAGGAGTTCCTTTTGCAACGAGTTGTCCTCCCTTTTTTCCTCCCTCATAACCGATATCAAACATATAATCTGCTAACTTTATCACATCCATATTATGTTCAATAATCAATACCGAATTTCCTTTATCTACAAGTTTTTGTAAAACTTCCATAAGGACTTTAATATCTTCAAAGTGAAGTCCCGTTGTAGGTTCGTCCAAGATGTAAAACGTATTTCCAGTGCTGATTTTAGAGAGTTCTGATGCTAGTTTTATACGTTGTGCCTCTCCTCCAGATAAGGTGGTGCTCTGTTGACCTAATGTGATATAACCTAAACCTACGTCTTTTATTGTTTTCAGTTTGCGATAGATTTTTGGGATAGGCTCAAAGAAATCAGTCGCTTCATCAATAGTCATTTGCAGAATATCACTTATGGACTTCCCTTTAAATCGTATTTCCAAAGTTTCTCTGTTAAACCGTTTGCCCATACATGTCTCACATTCCACGTATACATCTGGCAAAAAGTTCATTTCTATGACTTTTAAGCCTGCTCCTCCACAAGTTTCACACCGACCACCTTTCACATTGAAACTAAACCTTCCAAGCTTGTAGCCTCGAATTAAGGCTTCTGGGGTTTTAGCAAATAGGTTTCGTATTTCTCCAAAAACACCCGTATAGGTTGCAGGATTGGAGCGTGGTGTTCTTCCAATAGGGGATTGGTTAATATCAATAACTTTATCTAGATGCTTTAAGCCTCGCACTGTTTTATGAGGTAAAGCCTCCATCTTACCATTAAAAAAATGGTTATTTAAAACTGGATATAAAGTGTCATTAATAAGTGTAGATTTTCCACTTCCAGACACTCCTGTCACTACGATAAGCTTTCCTAAAGGAATTTTGATAGAGACATCCTTAAGATTATTGCCAGTCGCATTCATGAGGTGAAGGTGCTTTCCATTGCCTTTTCTCCTCTTTTTCGGAACTTCAATTTTCTTTTTCCCAGAAAGGTAATCTGCTGTAAGTGTGTTGTGGGTGAGAATTGTTTTTGGAGTGCCTTCGCTTATAATCTGTCCGCCATTTTTGCCAGCATGAGGACCAATATCAATGACATGGTCTGCACGCTCTATCATATCTTTATCGTGTTCCACGACAATTATAGAATTCCCTACATCTCGAAGAGAGACTAAAGAATTGATAAGTTTTTCGTTATCACGCTGGTGCAAGCCAATGCTTGGTTCGTCCAAGATATAGAGAACGCCCACAAGTTGAGATCCTATTTGCGTAGCAAGTCTTATCCTTTGGGCTTCTCCTCCAGAAAGGGTTTTGGAGCCTCTGTTTAGGTTAAGATAATTTAGCCCAACATCTTCCAAAAACGAAAGTCTAGTTTTTATTTCTTTTATGATCTCTTCAGCTATTTTTTTTTCGCTTTTACCGAGTCTAGATAGTAAATCCTTAAAAAAGGCAACCAATTCGTCTATATCCATGTTCACAATATCTGCGATATTTTTATCGTCGATTTTGTAGTACAAAGACTCTTTTTGAAGTCTACTTCCTTTACAGGTTTCACAAGGCTTTTTATCCATGTATTTTTTGGCCCAACGTTTCAGCGATGCTGAAGATTCTTTTTGATTAAAAGTCTCTTCTATAAACTTGGCAACACCTTCAAAATTATAACTGAATGTTTTACTAACTTTAGAGGTTTCGCTATATTTTTCGAATCTTGCTTTTCCTCCGTTGAGGATAATATCCAAAGCTTCTTCAGGTATGGTTTCAATTGGATCTTTTAAATCAAAATCGAAGTGTTCTGCTATGGCTTTCAGCTGTTTGAAAACCCAGTTGTTTTTTTTCTCCTTACCATGAGGCTCAAGACCACCATCTCTAATAGAGAGATTGGTATCCGGAATGATACGGTCTAGATTAATTTCAAAAACCTCACCTAATCCATTGCATTTAGGACAAGCGCCTTTTGGGGAATTGAACGAAAAATTATTAGGCTCTGGATTGGGGTAAGAAATACCGGAAGTCGGGCACATTAAATTACGGCTAAAGAATTTGGGCTTTTCCTTGCCATGCTCTAGAATCATCATCACATTATTGCCTTGCTTCATCGCTGTAGCAATACTATCGCTCAAACGTTTGTTGGAGTTGATATCATCATCGATTTTTAACCGATCCACGACAACTTCTATATCGTGAATTTTATACCGATCCACCTTCATGCCTTTTTCGATGTCTTTTATTTCTCCATCGATTCTTACTTTTAGAAAACCTTGTTTAGCAATTTGCTCAAATAGTTCTCTGTAATGGCCTTTACGAGACCGTATAACTGGAGCGAGAATATTTACTCGCTTATCCTTAAAGCCTTCAACTATATTATTCTGAATTTGTTCATCAGTGAAACTTACCATCTTTTCACCAGTCTTGTAACTGTAAGCCGTACCAACTCGTGCATATAAAAGTCTAAGAAAATCGTAAATTTCTGTGATGGTTCCTACGGTACTTCTAGGGCTTTTGGACGTGGTTTTTTGTTCGATAGCAATGACGGGCGATAAGCCATCAATTTTATCAACATCTGGACGTTCCAATCCACCCAAGAATTGCCTAGCATAAGCCGAAAAGGTTTCTATATACCGGCGTTGACCTTCTGCGTAGATGGTATCGAAGGCCAATGAAGATTTCCCAGAACCAGATAAGCCCGTGATGACCACAAGCTTATTTCTAGGTATTTTGACATCGATGTTTTTTAAATTATGAACTCTAGCCCCAAGGACTTCAATAAACTCGTCTTTTTTTTCCATAGCGATTTCAACTCGCGAATTTAAGCAAACAAAATGATATTTTTGGGTTTAATACCATTAGCTTATGTATTGTTGAAACCTTAATTGAACACACATATTCGGCATAAGACAGAACAGTCTAAATAGAGATGCCAGCAGGTAGTAAATCTTTGTATTTTAATCTGTTTTTTCTGAAAAATTTCGCGATCTCAGGAGAGGTTGGCATCACCTTAAAGCGAGTATCTTTAAAGCTATCGAGGATTTTTGAAATGAAAAGATCTTGAATTTCAGAATCCTTATAAGTGTCTGGAACAGTTAATTTAGTAAGAAAAATTTTGCGTTCTTGCTCAGAAAATTCAGCCGTTAATATTTCACCTTCAATTTTAGCCTCATACTGCCTTTGGAAATCATTTTTGATTACTTCAAATTCTATTGTTTTCATGCTTGAATGATTTATGTGGAATCGTTAAATCCATAAAACTAAAATTACATAAATCCTTTAAAAATTTATGTAATAAATTATCGATTAACAAAGGTAAACAATAAATTTATAACTTATTTTTGTATTTAACTTTTACTCAAATTAAACAGGTGTGATCAATGTGTATATGATGCCAGGAATGGCTGCTAATCCAACAGTTTTTGAGAGAATTGATTTGCCGGATAAGGAGTTTAAAATGGTATGGCTGTCTTGGAAAATTCCCAAGAAAGAGGAAAGTTTAAAAGCTTATGCTAAGCGAATGGTTGAACCAATTGAAAAAGATAAGCCTGTGGTTTTGATAGGAGTTTCTTTTGGTGGAGTTTTAGTTCAGGAAATGAGCAGGTTTTTGATGGTGAAACGATTGATTATTATCTCTAGCGTAAAGTCAAAACAAGAATTACCAGCACGAATGAAACTCGCAAGATACAGTGGAGTTTATAAAATTTTACCTACTGGCTTATTGAATTATATTACTCAAATTGAAAAATTACCAGTAGGCAGTACCATAAGAAAACGTTTAAAACTTTATCAGCAATATCTTTCAATGAACGATAAAGATTATATAGATTGGGCTATAAAGGAGATGTTATGTTGGAAGCAAGTTCAACCCATTGAAGACATAATTCATATCCATGGTGATGAAGATTTAGTTTTTCCCATAAAGAATATCAGTGATTGTATACGTATTACAAAAGGAACACATATTATGATCTTAAATAAATATAGATGGTTTAATGTCAATCTACCTGGATTAATTTCAGAAGGAATTTTACAACATAAAAAAATAAACTAGAATATGAAATTAGATACCTTTTTCACAAAATCGATTTTTACTGTAGGGGTGGCCACCTTGACCCTTGGAGGTTATTTTGCCATAACCAGTTTTATAGCTAGCTACGATGAAGACGTTAAAACTTCTAATCCAGAAAAAAGTTTTGAAAATGATTATAACGTGTTTGCGTTAGACTTACCAGAACAAATTGATTTTGCAGGAGAAAAGATTCCTTTAGATATTCCAGATATCAAAGAAAGGTTAGATCGAGAGTTATTAGTCAATACTTATTGGCAATCCAATGCTCTGCTTTTGATAAAAAGGGCTCATAAGTACTTCCCTATTATTGAGCCTATTCTAAAAGAGAATGGAATTCCAGATGACTTTAAATATTTAGCGGTTGCGGAGAGCGGTTTAGAACACGTGGTTTCTCCTGCAGGTGCTACAGGATTTTGGCAAATCATGAAAGGGACTGCAAAAGATTATGGTCTTGAAGTCAACGATAATGTTGATGAACGCTACCATATTGAAAAAGCTACTGAAGTGGCTTCTCAATACCTCAAGAACTCTAAGGAGCGTTTTGGAACTTGGACATTAGCCGCAGCCTCTTACAATGCAGGTAATGCAGGAATATCAAGAGAATTAAAACGACAAGAGGTAGACGATTATTTCGATCTACTTCTTAATCCAGAAACATCCAGGTATGTTTTTAGAATCGTAGCTTTAAAACATATTCTATCCAATGCTGAAGATTTTGGCTTTCATTATGAAGATAAAGATCTTTATGAAATGAAGCCTATAAAAAAGGTAGAAGTCGATACAGCTGTAAGTGATTTCGTAAATTTTGCTAAACAGTTTAATATGAATTATAAGACCTTAAAAATTCATAATCCTTGGCTTAGAGATAAACATTTGGATAATTATTCCAAGAAAGTTTACAAAATTGAAATTCTTAAATAAAAACCTTTAGTATGAGTCTATTCATAATTTTAGTTTTGGTGTTTATTGGTCTTATTGCTGGCTTTTTAAGTGGTATTCTCGGTGTTGGTGGGGGAGTAGTGATGGTTCCGCTTATGGTCTTACTTTTAGGATTTTCACAACACCAAGCTCAAGGAACAAGCCTTGCCGTTTTAGCAGTTCCGGTGACGCTAGCAGCAGCTTACAACTATTATCAAGATGGCAGTTTAAATTGGAGATATGCTTTAGTCATGGCACTTATGTTCGTGATTGGCGGATATTTGGGATCAAAATTAGCCATAAGCCTAGATGAAAAGGTCTTAAAACGAATTTTTGGAGTAGTATTAGTTGTCCTTGGGTTTAGAATGATTTTCGTCAAATAAACTATAGATTCTCATAGTTTTTTAAGTCTAAAATATCTTTTTCTATTGCCTTTAGACAAATCTTAGTAGCTATTTCTAAGTCTACTGAAGGATGAACCTGTTTATTTTTTTTGATGTTTAAAATTGTCTTATCCTGACTTAAAGTTATAGAGATAGGAAGTCCTAATTTGTGCTTCAACATTTTAATAGTTTTGGTTTCTGTATTATATAATTCGTTGACATATAACACTTTAATCTTAGGGTGAAATTGTTTAGAAAACAGAATAGCATCTTCTCTCGTATCCCACATTATTAGTACAAAATCCATCCAATCTCCATGGGTGTCTATGAGTTGCTTTAAAGCTTCGGTTTCCCCATTACTAGTTACACACCAAGAAGCATAACTCATGAGATACGAAGGTTTTTTCAAATCTTATAGATGGTTGATTTTATTGTTGATACTGTACACTCTAAAGTTATCTAGAATTGACCCCTTAAGTTTAAGACTGACTAAAGAATCAAAATAATTATCGGTAGAATTGTGATTTGCTTGATTAAAATCAAACTCTGATTTTTTCTAAAACTCATCGTGCTGTAATGCTAACATTTGGGAAAATAGAATACTGTCATTTTCTTCTGTAGGTTGAGAAAAAATTGATAATGAAAAAAAGAAAAAGAAAGTAATTTTTATCAATATACTTCAGTATCAGTTAATATTTAAAACTAAGTAAATTAATCACTAACTCCTTAATCAATCTTTCTGTTTATTTAGCAATTATTATAAAGAAATAATTTTTATTATCCTATATTTGCTACAATCAATTGATTAAGTTATTCATTCTATGATAAATAACGTACAAGAGCAACATGAAAAACTTAGAGAAGTTTTAGACGAAACACTTCATCGGTTTAAAAATAATCTCCAAACTCAATTGAGTTTGATGAATATACAATCGGCGACAAACCGATTATATTTTGATGATAGAAAGGTCATAGTAGATAGAATGTTTGCCCTTACCTATCTTTACGATATATTTTATAGAACTAATAAAGAAGAGACTTCACCATCTGATACATTCATTTCTTTTCAATTTTATCTGCTTCAATTCCTTCAATATTTAAAAAGTTCTACCTCTGAGATAGACTTTGAATTAGCAGACACCTCGCATTTAAAAGTAGAGGTAGATGACCTTTTAATTCTGGCTTATATTCTGGTCGAGATAAACGATTTTAGGATGAGCCTCAACGATCGAATGTTTTTAGAATTTAGTCACAATTCAAAAAAAGTAAGCTTAAAATTCTCCTTCAATAGTATTGAAAATCATAAAAAATTTCCTGATTTATTCGAAAATCAGTTTAAGATATTTGATTTATTGGTGAAGCAGCTTAAAGGTAAATTCGATTATAAAAAGAAATTTGTTAGACTATCATTCTCAATCCTATGAAAACAAAAATACTTATAGTAGAAGATGACAAAATTGTATCTTTTGAAATCCAATCTATTCTCTATCAAAATGGTTTTGATTCGACTATTTGCGAGAGCTACACTTGTTGTATTAAAAACTTAGACACCTTTAAACCCGAGCTTATTTTACTGGATATTGATTTAAGTAAAAAACACGAGG
>Ga0209414_1001485_pt1 | contig 11098 bp, 12 predicted proteins | sample LakVidmifraction_4_FD_181154 | JGI IMG/M metagenome (GOLD analysis project Ga0209414, IMG submission 181154) | Hypersaline microbial communities from Lake Vida, Antarctica - Brine Hole Two &gt;0.2 micron (SPAdes) (version 2) | ecosystem: Environmental > Aquatic > Non-marine Saline and Alkaline >... | reverse complement strand
TTTAAATTTGGCAATGCTGTATTTGTTAAATTAGCATTTTTAGTTGATGAGGCATAATTTAATTTGAAAGTTTGTCGATAAGTTTCAAATTTATTTTTTAATTCCTAATAGAATTTATTTTAGTATTAGAAATCACCAAATTTTATAGTTTATCCGATGTTGTTAAATGCAAGGTAACGTGTTATATCCATAGCAATTTAGGCTTTTAAGCCAAATTATTACAGGATAAACGCAGGATATTGTCGTTTTTTAAAGATTTGCTAAATTTCCTCCTCTCCCAATTCCCTGTCTATAAAAATCATAAATACTTCCGGCATTTTTCACAGGCTATAGATTAAAAATTATCTCTGCAAAACAGATGCTGTCTTTTTAGATATTTACTGCCTGGACTTTAAAATTTACTAACAAAAAAAAGCCCGTAATCCATAGGACTACAGGCTTTTAATAAGTGCTTAGAAATTATTTAAGCGCCTCGTATAACTTATCGGCTACTTTATTGGAAGAAGCCGGGTTCTGTCCGGTAATCAAATTACCGTCTTCAACCACATGAACATTCCAGTTAGCTGCTTTAGAATAAATCCCTCCGTTTTTCTTTAGCATATCTTCTACTAAAAATGGAACTACATTTGTTAACTGCACCGCTTCTTCTTCAGTATCTGTAAAGCCGGTTACTTTTTTTCCTTTAACCAAGGGCTCCCCTTCAGTATTTTTAACGTCTTTTAAAACACCTGGTGCATGACATACAAAAGCCATGGGTTTTCCCTGCTTATTAAAGCTTTCTATCAACGCTATAGAAGTTTCATTTTCGGCAAGATCCCAAAGCGGACCATGACCGCCCGGATAAAAAACCGCATCAAAATCTTCTGCTTTTACATCTTCCAGTTTCACTGTGTTATTAATGATGTCCTGTGCAGCCTTATCTTCATTGAAGCGCTTGGTGGCATCCGTTTGGCTTGCTTCTGCTTTACTTCTGGGATCTATAGGAGCTTTCCCTCCCTTAGGAGATACCACCGTAATTTTTACCCCCTTATCAAGTAAGTTGTAATATGAGGCGGCAAACTCCTCTATCCAAAATCCCGTTTTTTCGCCGGTATCTCCCAATTCGTCATGGGAGGTTAATACAAATAAAACCTTTTTTTGATCTGTATCTTGCCGGTTGCTGCTTTTTTCATTCTGGCTGATAGCAGTTAAACTGCTTAAACTTAACGCCAGCACTAATAAATATGATAATTTCATTTATTTCTGTTTTTATTAAAGTTTCACTACCATCTTCCCTTTGTTCTTTCCTTCGAAAAGATCTAAAAAGGCTTGTGGTATATTTTCAAATCCTTCTTTGATGGTTTCAGTATATTTTAGTTTGCCCTGTTGTAACCATTCTGCCAATTGTTTTATTCCTTCAGGATGTTTGTCTGCATAATCGAAGATCACGAAACCTTGCATAGAAGAACTTTTCTTTACCAGGAAGGGTTGTACGCTAATGCTTTTTGGCAGTTCGGTGTTGTTGTATACAGAGATGGCTCCACAGTTCACCGTTCTTGAAAACTTATTGATGTTAAAGAGTACAGCTTCAGAGATTTCACCCCCAACATTGTCAAAATATACATCTACACCTTCAGGACACGCCTTAGCAATGGATTCGATCATATTTTGTGTAGTATTGTAATTGATTGCTTCATCAAAACCGAATTCAGATTTGAGCATTTCCACCTTTTCATCGGTTCCGGCAATACCTACTACCCGCAATCCAAGGATCTTACCAATTTGACCTACTACACTTCCTACAGCTCCCGCTGCACCTGATACAAGCAGGGTCTCGCCTTTTTTAGGTCTTCCTATCTCTGTTAGTCCCAGATATGCGGTAAGCCCTGTCATACCTAAAACCCCAAGATATGCAGAAAGAGGTGCTTTTTCAGGATCTACTTTAATTAGTCCATCGGCATTTGTTACCTGTGTTTCTTCCCACTGCAACATCCCGGACACGTAATCCCCTTTACTGAAGTTACTGTTCTTAGATTCTAAGACTTCAGCAATAATACCAGATGCAATTGGCTTATTGAGCTCAAATGGCGGAACATAGGAAGGAGCATCGCTCATTCTGCCTCGTAAATAAGGATCTACAGAAACATATTTTGAGCTTAACAAAACCTCTCCTTCCTGTAATTCAGGTATTTCTGAAGTGGTAAAGTCAAAATCTGTTAACTCAGGCTTTCCTTTTGGTCTGCTCTTTAAATTGATCGTTCTTGTTGTGTTCATAGTTTATTTATTATGTTAATTCTTTATTTTAAAAAGTTAGCGTCTTTGAAAGAAGAATTCGGATAGGTATAAAAACCTTCGCCTGTGGCTACACCCAACTTTCCTTGATCAACGAAAATTAGAACCCATTATGAGACTAATTCTTGTTTGACAACCAAATCACTTTAAAAATTAATGCTTAAGACCTTTTGCCCACTCCTTAAGTTTATCTAACTGCTCATTAAAAAAAGATTCATGATGCTCTTCATCCTCTTCTCCCACAGGTAAAATATGTTCAAAATATGTGTTCTTTAGTATTCGCTTTAAAACACTTTCTCCTGGGAATGGTTTGTTATCGTTTAAGGCCTTGGTAGCTTTTAATAGCTGACGAATATCGTATTGGCTAGCAGCAATATCTGGCACCTGTTTGTTAAGGTTTAGTAATTTATAAACAGCTATTCTAGCAGTTCTTACCGAAGTTTCTACGGTAAATACAACATCATTGTTCGTCTCTACAAACTGCCCTACAAGTCCTAAGTTCTTGGAGCCACTAGGCACTATGTCTGGTCTGTCTCCTGCTGCTCTAGGCATAAACATAGAGGTTATGTAAGGCATGAAGCTTGTTTTGACAATTGTGTTTTCAATAATAGTATCTATTTGATCTTCTAATCCAATATGAAAACATAATTCAGATAAAATTTCATTTCCTGTACTTTGCGGCATCGTTTTTTTATTATAATTACCGTCTTTATCCATATATAAAGCATAAACCCATATAACTAAAACATCATCGGGTTGCTCTGGGAAGTGTGGTTGACGGTTAATGGTAAAACTCATTAGCCAATTAGAATCGGTGATGGACACTATTCCTCCGGTAGCTGCTTTTCCAGAATAGGGATCGTTGACACAGTATTCCTTAACTTTTTCAGTTAAAGCCGAAGGGCGACACGTTAATGTAGCAGATTCCCAAGAAGATTTTTCAATAGAGCTACAGAATTTTTCAGGTTTACCAAATTCAGTCGATTTTGTTGCTAAGTTTTTCCATAGTTGCCATCCTGAACTCTCGCCGCTTTCGTTATTATTAATAGCTTGAATAGGAGCATTTGTGTTATCTCCATAAGAGGTATCTTCTGTCATGGAAGCTGTAGTCACAATTACAAAATCGTTTTCAGTTACTGGAATCGTTACTTCTTTATCTTTTTGTTGGGTAATTATGCCTTTAACAACTTTACCTTCTGTATTGATCTGCATATCTAGATCTTTAACCAAGGTATCAAACTGAATTTTAACGCCTTTAGATTTTAGATGCTCTATTAAAGGCTTTACGAATGAATCGTACTGATTGTATTTTGGAAATACCAAGCAGGAAAGATCTTTAAATCCATCGGTAAGATGTAAAAAGCGGTGTAGATATAATTTACATTCTAGTACACTATGCCAGTTTTCAAAAGCGAACATTGTACGAAAGAAAGTCCAAAAGTTAGTTTTCAAAAATGAGCTACTAAAATAATCTTCAACGGTCACATCATCTAAGTCTTCCTTCTTTTTTAATAAAAGCTTTACAATAGCTAATTGATCTAATTTGTCTAAGCCAAATTTGCTAAAATCTTTTATTTCTCCATTATTATGAATTAATCTAGCTTTTGAATAATTAGGGTCATTATCATTTAATAAACGAAATTCATCTAAAACACTATAAGGAGCGGGCATTTCTAAAGCAGGAATATCCTGAAGTATATCCCAAAGGTTCTCATAGGTCATTTCCATTTCTCTACCACCTCTAACAAGGTAGCCGTCTTTAGCATTTCCAGCACCATCAAGAGAGCCACCTTCTACGGACAGTTTGTCAAGAAAAACAATGTTTTCACCTGGGATGTGACCATCTCGTATAAAGTAATATGCAGCAGATAGACCAGCTATACCACTTCCTACAATATAAACTTTACTGTCTTTAAAAGATTTAGAAGGAATACCTTTATTACGTTGGTAGTTTCCTGTAAGATCAGCAAAAGGCATTGGTTTATCTTTAGAATTGCTTACTACTTCCTTGCTTGCATCTGGAGCGTGTTCTACATTTCCTGGGAATGGCGATGCGTTTAATACTTTATCGAATTTTGCTGTTATTTTTTCCATGATTTTTGATTTTAATATGATTTTTCCTTATTCGTAAAGCTTTTAGCCTTCCGCTACTTCAAATCTTCTAATAAAGCCATTATCTTACTTTAAAAAGTCAGCGTCTTCGAAAGAAGGATTTGGATAGGTATAAAAACCTTCGCCTGCAGTCACACCCAATTTTCCTTGATCAATAAAATTTTCTTTTAGGTAGTCAACTACTTTTTGTTTTTCTGAATCTCCTGTTTTTTCGGCCTCCATTTTATTGATGTTATATGCAGTGGTAATTCCTACTACATCTAAGATTGCGAAAGGCCCTTTGGGAGCGCCTGTTGCCACCATCCACGTTTTATCGATAGTTTGAACATCTGCAACTCCTTTTACTAATAGGTCGAGGCCTGCACTTAATAAAGGAACAAGTAATGAGTTAACGATATAGCCAGGCTGTTCTTTTTGTAAAGGCAAAGCGACCATTCCTATAGATTTTGCAAACACTACTAGGGTATCAAATACGTCGGTATCTGTTCCGGGATGTCCCATAATTTCCGCCGTATTGTGTTTCCATATCTCGTTGGCAAAATGCAAGGCAGCAAATTGAGATGGCCTACCTGTTGATTCGGCAAACTGGCTAGGCATCATCGTAGAAGAATTAGTGGCAAAAATCGTTTTTTGCGGAGCTACAGCTGCTAGCTTTTTATAAAAATCTATCTTTATAGAAGGATTTTCAGGGACGGACTCAATAAGCAAATCAGTATCAGCTACAGCTGTGGCCAGATTTGAAGAAAAACTTAATCGGTCAATTGTCTCATTGATCTGTTGTTGGGAGGCATTCAAATCCGTTTTATAAGCTTCTCCCAATTTCTTAAAAGTGGTTTTTGCTTTTTCTAAAATTTCATCACTAATGTCGTAAACCATTACAGCATACCCGTGAAAAGCAGTTTGGAACGCAATCTGTGATCCTAAAACACCGCTACCTGCTATAGTTACTTTTTTGATATTCATAATTTTGTTTTTTAATTATTGGTTACAGTTAATTTTACTTCAATGTTGCCACGTGTAGCGTTGGAATAAGGACATACTTGATGTGCTTGTTCTACCAATTCCTGCGCTTGTTCTAAGCATACTTCTGGAATATTTACTGCTAATTCTGCCGCTATACCAAAACCGCCGTTTTCGATTTGCCCGATGCTTATTTTTGCATTTACGCTGGTTTCCCCTGTCTTTATTTTACCTTTTTTAATAACTAAGTTTAAGGCACTATCGAAACAAGCTGAATATCCTGCTGCAAAAAGCATTTCAGGATTGGCATAATCGTCGTTTGCTCCGCCCAATGCTATAGGCATTCTTACTTGTAAGTCTAAAATGTCATTGTCACTTTTTACGTGGCCATTTCGACCACCTGTCGCAGTTGCTTCTGCTGTGTACATTGCTTTCATTATAATAATTAATGTATTATTTATTTTATTCACTACATTTTTTAGTTGCACCAAGTCATCTATTTGAACATTTATAGCTTTAACAAAATGTTCAGGAATGAAGCGTGCTTTTTCTTGAATTGATTGTTGTGCTTATAATTGTTAATTAAGTTTTGATTCTGTTCCATGCCATAAGCTTCATAAATATGTGCGTTTGAGGTCCCCCCTTGTCACATGTTCATTAGAAACGCCTTGGGTAGTTATGCTTTTTATATTTTTTGTTTTAAAATTGACGAACAGCTTTTTCAATTGGAACCTCTCCAGTCAGAATTTCAAATACCTGGTTTTGCATTACACCGTCTTCTAAAACTTCAACTAGGGTTTTGGCCACATCTGCCCTTGAAATACTTCCCTGAGTTTCTAATTTTTCTTTAAGTTGAATTTTACCGGTGCCTTCTTTATCTGTTAGACCACCAGGTCGCACAATACTATAATCTAAACCACTGGCTTTTAGATAATCATCAGCATTTTGTTTTGCTTTCAAATAATCTTCAAGAACATCACTCACAGAAGGATTGTCTGCTCCCATGGCGCTTAGCATAACGAACTTTCCGACTCCTGCATCCTTAGCAGCATCTGTTAATCGTTTTGCTCCTTCCTGATCTATTCCTATAACATTTTTATTTTTGGATCCCGCAGCAAAAATCACTTTGTCGGCATTTTTTACAGCATGGTTTAGATCTTCTTCAAGATCAGCCATAACAGTCATTACATTTTCTTTTTCAAAATAGTCTTTCTGTTCTTGTTTTCTAACCATGGCTATAGGTCGATAGTTTTCAGATTCTTTTAATAAATTAATAATGATTCTTCCCGTTGTACCGTTTGCACCGGCGACTAATACATTTTTCTCTTTGCTCATAATAATTTTTTTATTTTGTTAAAACTATAATAGTTATTAGCTTAATATTTAGGTTAGGCTTATAATTACTTTTCCTTCTGCTCTTCCTGTAGCCAGGTATTCATAGGCATCTATTCCATCCTCGAGAGAATAAATAAGATCTACTATTGGCTTAATAGCTCTATCTTCAACCATAGTTGTAATTTCCTTCAGTTGTTCTGCATTAGGTTGCATCCAGGTTAGTTTGTAAACAGCTGATTTCTCTTCTATCAGTTTTGATAATTTTTCGGGTAGTTTATAATCGGTTATACCCATTTGCTTTGCCGTTTCTTCATCAGGAGGACCAACAATAGTTGTCACTTTTCCACCCTCTTTAATAATTTCAAAAGCATCGAAAGTATAATCATCTCCCAAAGTGTCGAAAAGGATATCCAAATTATTAGCAACTTCTTTATAATCTTCAGTTTTGTAATCAATCACGCGGTCGGCACCCAAAGCTTTTACCCAATCTACATTTTTAGTACTGGTAGTAGTATAAACAATAGCTCCTTTCGCTTTGGCATACTGAATGGCAAAACTGCCTACACCACCGGAGCCTGCATGAATAAGAATTCTATCATTTTCCTTTATACCAACACGCTCTAAAGCTTGGATTGCGGTGAGTCCAGTTAATGGTAAACCGGCTGCTTTTTCGAAAGAGACGTTTTCGGGTTTTTTAGCAACCAGATCACTATTTACTGCAACAAATTCTGCTACTGTACCCATTTGTTCTTGTGGAACTCTAGAATATACTTCATCCCCAATTTCAAAGCTGTTTACATCCGCACCCTTTTCAACGACTACACCACTTACATCAAAACCTATTGTACTTGGTAAGTTTAAAGAAATCATATCTTTCAGTTTACCTTCCACCATTTTGTAATCTATGGGGTTTAATGCTGCTGCTTTAACTTCAACTAAAATATCATTTGGTTTTAAAGATGGTTTTTCGATCTCATTCAGGGATAAACTTTCTTTAATTTCACCATATTTTACTATTTGTAATGCTTTCATAATTTCTTAATAATTTATTTAAGTGGCCTGCCGTTGCGCCAGGCCCTTTTATTATACATTTCATTCATTCCAGTCAACTGGTTGAGCTACATCTGTATTTCTAGTCTTCTCCGACAGGATCTTAATCCATTCATTGATCATTTCCTTTATTTGTAACACATCAGATAATTTAATGTTTTCATTGAGCAATGTTTTAAGAAGCTTTTCGGGAATGGACCTGGCGCCGGTTTTCAGCTGTTTTCCCTTTTCGGTTAACTGTACAATTACACTGCGTTCGTCCTGGCTGGAACGAGTACGTTTAAGCAGCTCCATTTTCTCCATGCGCTTTAGCAAAGGCGAAAGAGTATTGCTGTTAAGCATCAGCTTCTCGCTAATCTTGTTTACTGAAATCTCATCGGTTTCCCACAATACCATAAGCACCAGATATTGTGTGTAGGTGAGGCCTATTTCGTCCAGAAACGGCTTATATGCTTTCGTGATAAGACGAGAAGTCGAATAAATAGGAAAGCAAATTTGATTTTCCAGTTTTAGATTTGAATCATCCATGATTTACCGTTTTTTCGTGATTAGGTGTTCTCCAGGCTTTCCATGAACCTGCTGACCATAAAGCCCAGGCGATAAGTACCGGTTGGAAAAACAGTCGAATTAGCCTTGCCTGATCTGAGTTTAATACTCCAAACGCATCTTTGCCGTCAAGGTACTGCGCCACATTGCCGGGAAAGACCAGTACAAAAAACAAGGCCAGCGCCCAACCAAATCTCACTCGTTCCTTTTTCCAAAAAGCCAGGCCAAGACCTAATGCCATTTCAACTATACCCGATAAAATTACTACCAAATCCTTGCTTAGTGGAACCCAATCAGGAACTTGTGTCTGAAATTCTATTCGGTTAAAGCTAAGGTGGCTAAATCCGGCATAGACCATAAAGATGGCTAATAGAATCCTAAAAATGTTTTGTGTCAAAGTTGTTTTAACCACTCTCTTCATATTCTTTTATTAAATCACAGACGTTTATATCGTGTACGATGCAAATGTAAGTGGTTTTTAAAAAACTACAAACTTTGGTAGAGGAACTAACAAATCTTTAAGGGAGTTTTAACTAATGGTTGGGAATTATAAGACTTGTTGCCTGGTTGAATACCTGATTTAACGAATACAATCTGCACCGGCAGTCAAGTATCCCCGAAGTTGATCCTGCTAGCCCAGGACAGCTGGCATTTTAAAAGTAGTCGAGCACAAGTATTGCCTAAAGCCTTGTGCCATTATTAATTTCATGGAACGCAAAGTTGCCATCAGAATCTACTACGGCAGAATCTATGACTTTCCCAAAAAATGAAGCAGCTACCTCCCGTAAGCTTTCGGGTTGAATTAGATAAATCTTTATGTGTTTCCCTTCTATGCCTTCTAATCTTCCTGATATATATGCTGGAGAATCACAAGCTATTAGAGTTAAGATTATTAAGATGAAACTAGTAGTATTTTTTATAGGGATAGTTCTCATTTTTGTCAAATTAATGCCAACGTTTTGCGTGTATGTGCAATAGCGGATTAGAAGCACTTTCTTTTCCCTTTAGCACAAGGTTTCTTAGAAGCACAAACCTTCGATTTGCCGCTTTACCGCTATTGTCACCTACGAGCTGTTTTGCGTTCGGCTTTCTTTTTTCATTGGTCGCGGTCAGATGATGTCTTGTGTTCTGTTATTCTGGTTTTAGACCTTTTGAAATAATCGTCCTCATCAAACCAGGAAACCAGCGTTGCAACCATACAAACACTCTCCCGTGATTCGTAAATACATAATTTCTTTTACGTTTTATTATAGCCTTCACCATTACTTTCGCAGCTTTGTCCGTAGGCCACATTAAGTTTTTCGGACGGGGATCTGCACGATCGGGATGCCACACTCCTTCATTATCAACTCTAGCTATCTCCGACACCACAAATCCAGGATGCAATGTAGTACAACTCACACCAGTACCTATTAATTCAACCTGTAAAGTCAGACCAATGGAAATTACTGCAGCTTTTGAGGCTCCATAGGCTCCGACATTAGGATTGGGAAGATAAGCTCCTACACTGCCCACTAAACCAATCCGACCCTTGTTTTGCTTCAAATGTGGTAAGGCGTATTTAACCGTTAAGGCTAACCCAGTCACATTACCTTGTAATTGTCTATTCCAATCTTTGGCTGTTAACTTATCTATGCTTCCAAAAACACCAAAACCGGCATTGGCCACAACAACATCCAAACGACCCCATGTAGTTATTATTTGTTGGGCCGCAGTTTCAATGGAGGTTTCTTCCATAATATCCACCGGAATTACCAATGCTTCCCCGTCTGAGTTCTTAATCTCGTACGCCACGACCTCCAACAGTTCTTTACGTCTGGCTGAAAGTACTACCCTATATCCTAATCTTGCCCATTCAAAGGCCATGGCTTTGCCAATGCCAGACGAAGCTCCAGTAATCCAAACTACGTTTTCTTTTGTATTTGCTAGTTCAAGTTTTATTTAGTTGATAGAATTGCTTTTTAAACTGACGCACGACATGTTATATCGATAGCAATTTAGTCTTTTAGGTCAAATTATTACAGGATAAACGCAGGTTATTATCTTTTTTTAAAGATTTGATACAGTGTATTTTGAGCCTTCATCATTCCTTTCCTTATTGAGAATGACAGGATTTATTTTGAATTCACTGAAGGCTTTGCACAATCAAAACGGGGCATAAATTACATAGAGTGTTGTAACCAGTTTTTATTTTACGATTTCAAACATTCTTTCAGTTTGATTTGCCTCCCATTTAATTAGGTCATTATACCAAACTTTGGTAACAATTGTATTTGAACCATTTTTGTCAATCTCAGTTTTGATAATATCAGAATCCGTTTGAGAAAATTCAATTTTTGTTTCTGAATAATTATTTTCGACAATTACCGTACTTGGAAAAATTCCTAAATATTTCCCGTCTTCTCTTTCAATAATTCTAATTCCTTTTGGGGAATCTAAATTCCATTCAAAATATTTTACCCATTCATTATCGATTTTATGATATATATTAATATTAGATTCATTCAGTCCGCCGTTTTCCAATTCAAATAGATTTTCGCCATTTTCATTTACGTATTTTACTGATATACCAATATCAATATTAGTACAACAATCTATTCCTTTTTCATCGTCTGAACAACCTATAAAAAGAAATCCGATAATAATTAATGATAGTGTTTTTTTCATTTTAGCATAATTTTCTTTATTAATTAGATATGGCTAAGTTCTAATTAGCATATTGAATAGTTGTTGTTTGTACTCGTACCATGCGCTATTTGAAGCAAAGGCAAAGGCTGCAACTGTCGCCATTTTACTGGTTGAGTTCTTGATCTTTTCAAGTACC
>Ga0209414_1001484_pt1 | contig 11100 bp, 17 predicted proteins | sample LakVidmifraction_4_FD_181154 | JGI IMG/M metagenome (GOLD analysis project Ga0209414, IMG submission 181154) | Hypersaline microbial communities from Lake Vida, Antarctica - Brine Hole Two &gt;0.2 micron (SPAdes) (version 2) | ecosystem: Environmental > Aquatic > Non-marine Saline and Alkaline >... | reverse complement strand
AATAGACATCGGGATTATTTTTATGCGGCTCACGTTTATGTTTCCTTTTAAGTTTATGTTTTTACTTTTACTAACCATGCGTCAATTTGTTCATGTGTCCACAGTACTGCGTAACGCTGATTAAGATTAAACATGGCTCGCAAAATTACCGTGATATTTTTCGCGAGCCATAATTACTGTTAATTCTGCCAGTTCTAAATTATCAAACATTGCCCTAAAAACTATCCGATTGTTTGCCCGTACTGCCGCGCACCATTTTTTAGATGATTTTGACCAACTTACACCCCTTACACCTGAAGTGTTGTTGCGTTTAGGTAATGCGTTGTACCGGTTTTGGTTAACTGTAGCCGCACGTAAATTATTAATACGGTTATCTAAACGATTGCCGTTAATGTGGTCTACGTTTACAGGCAAAAAACCGTGATGCCATAAGAACACAATACGGTGTTCCATATAAGTTTTACTTTTTACTGACACTTGCCTGTACCCAGTAGTGTTACTTATTGTCCCCGCTTGTTTACCGACTTTAGCGCGCGAAGGTCGGTGAGGGTTTTTCCAAATCAATTGACCATTTTGATAGTCAAACAAGTTTTGTACTAATTCTTGAGATAAAAGCATCAATTTGCTCCACAGTCCATAAACATTCATACGGCACATTTAGCCGCCCCATTTCTTTAGCAAAAAGTTTTTGCAACTCAGACAACTTACCGCCTTTAGTTTTAAGTTCTACCATATAAACGTTGCCGTCAGGTAAACAAGCTATCCTATCTGCTACCCCACGTTGCGCTGGCGACTTAAACTTCCATGTCTTGCCACCATTCATCTCTACTATCCAACAAAAATATTTCTCAATTTCGCTTTCGCTAATTTTTTTCATTATAACCTTGTTAAAAAGTTTTGCACAAGTATTAAATATAGTGTACACTAAAAACTCAAACAATAAATTAAAGGAAAATAAATGCTTCACTCAGCAATTGTCGGCGGTTCAACCGCTTCCCGTGTCATCAACTGCCCAGGCTCTGTTGCGCTTGTAGCCAAGATGCCACCCAAGCCATCAAGCAGTTACGCTGATGAAGGCACGCTCTTGCATGACGCTATCGCGTTGATCTTAGACGGCAAAGAAACATCGCAGTCTGTTATCGGTATGAAGTACAAAGGTATCGAACTTACTCAAGAATTGTTTGACGATAAGTTAGCGCCTGCACTTGCTGCGCTTGAAGAAATTGACCCAAACAATGAAATGGAATTCTTGGTTGAAACGAAAGTATCGTTTGGCGACTTGATTCCTGGTGCTTTCGGTTCGACTGATCTTATGGGGCGCTTGGGCGACCGTGCAATCGTACTAGACTGGAAGTTTGGCTCAGGCGTAGCCGTAAGCGCTGAGAACAACTATCAAGGTATGTACTACGCAGCCGCAGCCATGCGAACGATAGGCTGTGACTGGGTGTTTCGTGACGCTAAAGAAATTGAGATCATCATTGTGCAACCTCCCCATGTTAAACGTTGGGTGACAACCTTTGACCGCATTAAAGAATTCGAGCGCGAGTTAGTGTTAGCCGTTAAGAAATCCGCTGACGCTGACGCGCCACTTAACATGGGTTCGCATTGCCGTTGGTGTGCAGCTAAACCTACTTGCCCACAAATGACTGGCGCAGTGGATCGTGTCGTTAAGAATCAAATGCAAAACATTGACGCCGCTAATCTGTCACGTTACCTTGAGCAAGCCGACTTGGTAGAACAATGGGTATCAGACGTTCGTGCATTAGCGTTTGACTTATTAGAAAAAGATACGCCTGTGCCTGGTTACAAATTGGTAGCCAAGCGCGGTACACGTCAATGGGTAGATGAAAATAAAGTAGAGAGTGAATTAAAAAGTTTTATAGAATCTGATTTAATGTATACTAAAAAAATAATATCGCCTGCTCAAGCAGAAAAAATACTTAAGAAGGCGAAGCTAGAATTACCTGAAGGGCTTGCAGTATCGGTGTCTTCAGGTAGTACCTTGGCGAGGGATTCTGATCCCAGACCTGCAATCGTGAATATCGGTAAACAACTTACTGATGCACTCATTAAACTTCAATAAAGGAAATTACAATGTCTAATATCGCAACTTTCTCTGGCGCCAACCTCCCCTCAGTTAAATCTTTATCAAGCGCTTTGCGTTCGATGGAAAAAGAAGTCGGTGGTGTGGGTAACGTTATCATCAAGATGGACAAGACAGGCCATTGGGTGTTCGGTGCAGATCAAACTGAAGTCGAGTCTGAAGCAACCTGGGCAGTCAATCCGTTCTCGTTTATCCACGGCTTTATTGCGTGGGGTGATGGTGAAGTGCTAGGCGAAAAGATGGCTTCAGTATCAGAGCCATTGCCTGAAATGTCTGAAGCACCGCCTGCCGCGAAACGTGGCTGGGAAACACAAGTTGGCACAAGTCTTAAGTGTTTAACGGGTGAAGACAAAGGGCTTGAAGCGCGTTTTGCAACAACTAGTGTAGGCGGTAAAAAAGCAGTACAAGAACTTGCCGTGGCAATCGCTACACAAGTCGACCTTGACCCTACTAAGCCTGTACCTGTGATAAAGCTAGGTAAGTCACATTACTTGCATAAGTCTTATGGCCGTATTTATACGCCTGTGTTTGAGATTTTAGACTGGGTATCAATGGATGGCGAAGCGCCTAAAGTTGAGTCAGTAGAAGCACAAGTAGATGCACAAACTGAAGCATACGAAGAAGCGTCACAGCCAGCACGTCGTCGTCGCGCTGCCACAGCGTAACGTTTAGGGGGTGGTTAGGTAGACGTTCGAGGATGTTGCAAGCGCACAGTTTTTCTACCTTCCGGTGCGTATTCGTTAGCAACCAAATCGACACCCCCGCCTACTGAGGATAGGATATGACTAAAGAACAACTAGAAAAGATGAGCGCGTTTGACGGTGAGATATTGCTGGCAGACGGCTTTGATGAATGTGTCGTCGGTATGACGCTTAGCGATGATGAATGGGTAGCGCTTTACGACGCCACACTTGTGGTTAACCAATTAGCACGTGATATGCCTTACGAATGCGCGATGGAATTTTTTGAGTTTAATATCGAAGGCGCTTACATGGGTAAAAAGACGCCTGTGTTTATATTCATGGATCAAGCTGATGATACTTTGGATTGATTTCGAGACGCGCAGTCGGTGTGACTTGCGATCAGCAGGCGTATACAACTACGCGCAAGACGCAAGCACCGATGTGCTGTGCATGAGCTATGCGTTTGATGATGGCGATGTGTTGACTTGGTTGCCTAGTCAACCGTTTCCTGATGCGGTACGCAACCACACGGGAATGGTATACGCCCACAACGCCGCCTTTGAGCGGTTAATTTTTTGGTATGTGTTGCAGATTGATTTTAAGTTAGAGCATTTCTACTGCACAGCTACGCAAGCTCGTGCCAACTGTGCGCCTGGTGGCTTAGAAGATGTCGGGCGATTCGCTAGTAGCAACATGAGAAAAGACCACAGAGGCGCTCAATTGATACGTCTGCTGTCGATACCTCAAAGTGATGGTACATTTAGGCATGACTCTGCGCTCATGGCCGAGATGGTTTCCTATTGTGAGCAAGATGTCAAGGTCATGCGAGCAGTGTCAACTGCCATGCGCCCGTTATCCGAAATTGAGTTGGCTGACTATCATGTCAACGAACGAATTAATGATCGCGGTATCTTGATTGACACAGCGCTTTGCAAGGCCGCTGTCGACTATGCGAGCGACGAATTAGGTGAAATACAATCCTTAGTCGATGAGCTAACCGAGGGCGCTGTTAAGTCGGTTAGAAGCCCTACTATGCGTGCCTGGGTGTTTGAGCGTGTAGGCGACGAAGGTAAGAAGCTCATGACAACGCACAAAGATGACGTTAAAAAGTACAGTATCGACAAAACGATTCGCGCTAATCTGTTAGCGTTAGCCGAGGAAAATTATGAAGAAATACCACCCGTCGTTGCAGACGTCATACAATGCGCCGATGACCTATGGGCGTCGTCGGTTGCGAAGTTCAGCCGCTTGGAACGCCTCGCCGATCAAGAGGATGATAGAGTTAGAGGCGCGTTTGTGTTCGCTGGCGGAGCAGCTACAGGTCGTGCGTCAAGCTATGGCGCACAGTTACACAACTTCACTCGTAAGTGCGCCGCCGAACCTGATGCAGTAAGGCAGGCAATGGTGCGTGGGCACTCGATCGTGCCTAAGTACGGGCGCCGTGTGACTGACGTGCTTAAAGGTATGCTGCGCCCAGCACTCATCCCTGCTAAGGGTAACGTGTTGGTAGTCGCCGATTGGTCTGCTATCGAGGGGCGTGTACACCCGTGGCTTGCCAATACAGGTGAGGGTGAGCTTAAGTTAAATGTGTTTCGCCGTGGCCTTGACCCCTACAAAGTAAACGCTGCCGCTACGTTTCACACCAAGTACGATGATGTGACAGGTGAACAGCGTCAAGTCGGCAAAGTGCAAGAATTAGCGCTTGGGTTTTTAGGCGGTGCAGGCGCCTTTGAGATGTTCGGTCGAGTGTACGGTGTGCGAATGTCGGAGGCCGAGATTAAGCGCGCTGTTAACGGCTGGCGTCGTGCTAACCCGTGGGCGATGGATCATGGGCAAAAGCTCGAGAACGCTTATACAAAAGCTGTACGTAACCCCAGTATCGAATTTTCCGCAGGTCGTGTAACATACATGTTCGACGGTCTGCACTTATGGTATGCGCTCCCCTCGGGGCGTGTTCTTTGTTACCCCTACGCTAAATTGGAAATCGATGGACTCTCATACGCCAAAGCCGCTTGGAAACCTTCTGCGGATGCGAACGAATGGCCACGGGCACGATTATGGCGCGGTTTGGCTTGCGAGAACATCACCCAAGCCTCAGCCAATGACATATTACGGTATGCCTTACGTGAATTGGATGCTCGAGAGCTGGGCATCACAGCACACGTGCATGACGAAATTGTGGTTGAGTGCCTCGAATCAGATGCTGACGCTGTACAAAAAACCATGACCGAAATCATGTGTACCGCGCCCGATTGGGCGACTGGCTTACCATTAGCCATTGATATTAAAGTAATGCAGCGATATGGCAAATAAAAAACCCGTACAGTTGAGGGAACTGTACGGGCAACGTTCACACTTTTGGAGACCTGACTTAATGAACCATTCAATTATACCTAACCAGCGCGATTTTGTAGACTTTTTATTAAATTTAGCGCCCGAGGGCGAAACTTTGTTAGTTGTGCGCCAAAAACCACAGCTAAAAGACCGTGAAATACAGCTTCACGCTGACGGTGCAGTCAAATGCACATGGCCAGCTTTCCTACCAACAGCTAAACTGCAACCTGATTGGGCAGTCTACGCTAACACAGCTTCATTTATCATTGATCGTTTTACTGAAGGTAAGCCCTCAGCAGCAAGTGCTAACTGCGAGTACGTCTTGTGCATGGTCTTGGATGATGTGGGCGACCCTGACAAGGCGCCTAACCTGCCACCTTTGGCACCGACTTGGAAAATGGAAACGTCTAGCGGTTCGTTCCAATGGGGTTACGTTTTTAGCGTTCAGCCGACTAAAGCAAAATTTAGCGCTGCCATTCGTGCAATTGCCGATGCGGGCTACACCGACCCAGGCGCTTGCAACCCAGTACGTAATTTTAGACTGCCGGGCTCCGTTAACTTAAAGCCTAACAAAAACCGTTTCGCCGCTCAACTTGTTGAGTTTGACGCCAGTCTAGAATATTCGCTTGATGACATTTGTGCAGCGTTCGGTGTAACCCCCGCCCAAGATACAACGACCGAGTACCGCCCGATTCGTGTGGCTGACGATGGCAACGATGATATCGTTGATTGGTTGTCTACTAACAGTATGGTTTTATCTAAGCCTAACCCGCAGGGCTGGATGGGTATCACTTGCCCTAATAACGCCGAGCATACCGATGGCAACCCTGAAGGGCGCTATCACCCTGCGACTCGTGGCTTTTGTTGCCTACACTCGCATTGCATTGATTTTGACAGCACGATTTTTCTGCAATGGGTGCATGACCAAGGCGGGCCGAAACATGAGCAGGGTTTGCGTGACACCTTACTTGCTCAATTGCATAGCAACACCTTAGCCAAGTTAACCCCTAACGCGATTTACCCTGACACCGCAGCACATATCGTGGCGGAAATAGAACGTAAAGAAGCAGGCAGGGTAGAGAAGGCTGACTGGTATACGCGGTTTGCGTACATACAAAACGATGACAGTTATTTTGACCTTGAGAGCCGTTCTGAAGTGTCCCGTGGCACGTTTAACGCTTTGTTTCGCCATATTAGCTGTGTATCTAACCATAACGGGCGCAAAATTGAGGCGTCTACTTGCTTTGATGAAAACCGTCAAAAATACGGTGCGCCTGCCATTAGTTCAGTTACCTATGCAGCAGGCGAAGCAATCCTATGCACCCGTGACGGTGAAGTGTACGGCAACCGATGGCGCGATGCGCGCCCCGTTATACCAGCTGGCACCCGTGCGACTGAAATATCACTATGGTTAGACCATTGCGCGCGATTAGTGCCTGAGCCATCAGAGCTTAACCATATATTTGACATGATGGCCTGCAAGTTGCAATACCCGAACGTTAAGATTAACCATGCCCTGCTACATGGGGGTACTCAAGGGTGCGGTAAAGACACTATGTACGCGCCCTTTATATGGTCTGTGTGTGGTGAGTTTGGCCGTAATAAAGGCCTGCTTGATGGCGATTCACTTAGTGGTCAATGGGGCTATCAATTAGAATCTGAAATACTTATACTTAACGAGTTGCGCGAACCTGACGCCCGAGATAGGCGAGCCATGGCTAACCGCTTGAAGCCCATAATCGCTGCCCCCCCTGATATGTTACCGATTAACCGTAAGGGCTTGCACCCCTATATGATGCTTAACCGTTTGATGGTACTGGCTTTCTCGAACGACCCCGTACCCATTGTTCTAGATTCAAGTGATCGCAGGTGGTTTGCCGTATGGTCTAACGCGCCCAGGCTCACCCCCGAGCGTGCGACTGAATTATGGCAATGGTACAAAACGGGCGGGTTTGAATCTATCGCGCTGTGGTTACTCGCACGTGATGTAAGCGCGTTTAACCCCGCTGCCACACCTCTAATGACCGAATACAAGCACACCATGATCAGTAACGGCCTGAGCAGTACTGAAGAATATCTTGTTGACATTATCACACGTGAAGCAGGCGAGTTTAGCAAGGGCATAATTGGCGCGCCTTTTCACGCGCTACGTGACAAGCTACTAGCCGGTGCACCTATAGGGGTTAAGATACCCCAAGGGGCTTTGCTTCACGCGTTAACCGAAGCGGGTTGGCATAACTTAGGTCGTGTTTCATCACGTAGACACCCATCTAAAAAACAGGTCTTTATTAGTCCTAATATGAGATCTAAAAATTACAGCTACAGCGATTTGCGTGACATGATAGAAGTAGACTACAGCCCAAGTAAGGTTGTAGCGATTAGATAATAGCGATTAGATAGAAGAAAACCCGCTCTAAGCGGGTTTTTTATGGGGTTAAGGGTAGCGTGTCAGTAATCGAAAAACACGCATAGAGCGATCACGGCTAAAGTTATGATGATAACGATCATGCTGCTAACGAACCCATAACGCGTTTATGACGTTCATCATTGAATTCGATCAAGGTATCAATGATGAGCGAGTGTATACGTAGAATCTCAATTTTTAAATCAGTGCCCCTAAAAAACCCCTCAAAGGGTTCGTTAAATATTATTTCTCGCGTTTTATCATCAACGTATGCCGGTATTAAATCTAGCACTTCGTCAAATGTTAGATCATTGGGAAAAGTGTCAAACACTATGTTTAATGTTGCGCGTTCTGCGTGCGTTAAATTGTTCATTCTAATACCTCTGCTAGTCTAAAATCGCTCATGTTGTATGGTTCAATAAAACCGCTCTCAGCGTCTTCTGAAAGTTCTTTGTAGTACTCGTTTAGTTCCTTTAAAGCTTGATCATATGATGCGAACGTCACAGGGGTAGCGCTATCATCTCGCCATGTATTGCACCACCCGTCACAAATAGTAAATGTTTCAATCTGATACCGCATGATCTACCCCTTGCGCTACTGATTTAAGGGCTGTTAGCGCGTCAGCTAATGTTTGCGCGTCCTTTTCCCACTGTTCAACCATAGAACCGCCGGCGTTATCTTGAATAAAGTACTCTGCCAAAGTTAAACCGCTGTCAATGGACTTTAATTGGTCTTCAGTGATTAAATAAGTTTTCATGCTTGCACCCCTTTTAAAATTTGAGTTAATAAAGTAATAACTTTTTCTGCCTGAAATTCGTTCGAATCAGGGTTTTCCAGTAGGGCAAGCGCACGCTCGCAGCCTAATTTATATGCACCATACTCTGCTAGTATTTTTAACATTGCTTCGCTCATGCTGTAACCCCTTGTTTAATGATACGAATAACTTTCATCATGCTTACACCATGAGCTGGATATGCGATCACGGGCACGGTTTTGTCATAGCATGCACGGCAACCGTTGCATTTCCCATTGTTCGAGTAAGCTTCACACAATTTCATACCCTGTTTAGTATCTGCAGGTGTAGGGACGATTACCGAACCATGCAAGCCGGTCTCATATTCACCTGTGACGCTATCACTTGAAAACCGAACCATTACATTAGGTAACGCTTGCATGTCATTTAATACATTCTTAAATTTTGCGAACTTGTGCATGCGAGTAGGTAACCAATGGCTAACCCATGGGGTAAGCGTCATAACATCAAGCATTTTTTGTGCGAGTTTAACGCTATAGACATCGCCTGAATCAAACCACCGAAAATAACGATCTTTCTTTAATTCGCTGACCATATCGGCCACCCATTCGGGACGCTTCCAATCTATCTTATTGTGTTCTCTAGGTGCCTTAACGTTCGGGAAACGATAATTTCCATTTACAGCGTAACAACCTTTACATGCATCCACTAATACGCCTGATGATTGAACAGCACCCGGGCACGTGTCAATGGCCTGTAATGACCAAGAGCGTATGCCGTCAAGCTTGCTAGTAACTGATAGTTTGATCATTTGAGTTTACCTTTTAGATTAGTTTATTGAGTAGGCCACCATGGCCTACGGGTTTACAGTGATAAGACAAGTACAGCGAAAATATACAGGCTTGCGAGTCCAATTACAGCGCCTGCGATTAGGCTTAACGCGCTTGGGGTTTGCGAAGACTGGCTTTCCCGTTCTAGATCCCTAAAGGTTTGGTCATGTTTACTCATGATCCACCCCTAATTCAATTAAATATAGTGAAGTGTCACCTTCGTCATAGTAGGTGTCGAATGCTTCAAACGAAGCATATAAACCTATTAAACCCTCACCGATTACAATAATTTTATTGTCTGGAAGTGTATATATATCGCCATAAACACCACCACCTAAACGGGTTGTTTCAAACGGTAAGGTATTGATAGCGTTAAGTATCATTGCTTCAGTTTTATTCAAACGATAATAGCGAGGCTTAACGTCAAACCGATTGCATTCGCTTTCATACGGGTTAGTTATGTTGATACCCTTAAACGTAAACGCGTAACACGGGTTATTTTCAATGTCTTTTGTCTTATAGATTTTCATGATATTTACCTTGAAAGTTTAATGACGGGTTGAATAAAGGTGTGATTTTTAAGCGTGATCTCATACCCATCAATGCCGTTTAACGGCCTTACGTCAATTAAGCCCATACGGTTTAATTCGCCTGCGCACTTAAATTCAGTCTTTGTAATAACTAACGCTGACCCAGTGTTAGCCATTTGCTTAAATAGTGTTTGCGTAGTGTTGTTCATTTTATGTTTGCCTTTTATTAATTAGTTAATGATGCGTCAATTTTCTGTTTGGCGTGCGCTAATGTGCCGGCACTTTGCGCGCCGTTGCATTTAAAGCTATAACGCCCGTAATCGCCCGCCAAAACGAATTTATTCAAGGTTATTTCAACGTTACGGTAAATATGAACCGTGTCGCCGTGCGCGTCCTTAATTCTAGTTGTAAATATTTTCATTTTGGTTTGCCTTATAAGTTAGGTTGAATAAAGAACTCATAACAGAATTTTGCTTCCTTAATAATTGCCCTTTCGCTTGATTCGCTAAAATCAATGACCATTTCATCTTGAACCTTGATTGCTGTATTGGCATCAAGTTTTAAAGCTTTCATAATTAATCGTGTGACTTCGTTCATTTTGGTTTTCCTAAGTTTGATTGACCGGCCATGCGAACTATGGCCGGTTTGAGTTTAAAGTAGTTTAGAAACGTTTTGCGCGAAGATTAAAAGTAAGTAAAGGCCTGTTATAACTACTGCTATGATTATGGTTGCTTCTACTTTCATAATGTTTTTCCTAAGACTTAATGAGTATTTGAGAAGTTTTACTGATTACAGCTTAATTGTAAAGCATTTTATTACAGTTGTCAAACAATATTTTACATTTATTTTGTTGTCATTTTGTAGTCACTTTTTTTAGCAAAATGACTACGTGTAGAGTGAGCGCTGGCGCGGGTCGCCGGCGGTTGTAGTCATGTAGTCACTTTTTTATATATATATTTCATTTCAATAATACTACTGTATGGGTATACAGTACTAATGAGTTTGGCGCATTCTGCACGTAGGTTGAGCGATTGAAAAACAATGACTACAATGACTACATGACTACACAATAGAATTTTATATAATGTTATTGGTTAAAAGCCATACGGCAAATACTCACTAAGTCTTAGGAACACTCACTAAGTCTTAGCATCAAAAGCACTAAGACTTAGTGAGTATCAGTACTAAGACTTAGTGAGTGCTGTACATATATACAGCGTTAAGTTTTGCTTAGCGCTATGCTGCTTGGAATTGTGCAGCGCAACATTTATACCCCCCCCGGGGGGCCATGGTGGGAGTGGGTGTGTGTGAGCACCGTTCGCAAAAACTTTTTATTTTTTTATAAAATAGCTGACAGCAAAAACTTTTTATTTTTTTATAAAACGGTTACCAACTAAAAATAAAATGACAACATGACAACATGACCTACACAAGGTAGAATTAGCGCATGATGCAATCATT
>Ga0209414_1001483_pt1 | contig 11102 bp, 9 predicted proteins | sample LakVidmifraction_4_FD_181154 | JGI IMG/M metagenome (GOLD analysis project Ga0209414, IMG submission 181154) | Hypersaline microbial communities from Lake Vida, Antarctica - Brine Hole Two &gt;0.2 micron (SPAdes) (version 2) | ecosystem: Environmental > Aquatic > Non-marine Saline and Alkaline >... | reverse complement strand
CATTCTCATACAGTCCAGGTTTAGGCTTCCGTAATGCCTGGAGAAAAACTCTAATAGTCTCTTTAAACAGGCCGTAGCGGGACAAGATGGAAAGCCACCCCAGCATAAAAAAAGAATCCACACGCTGTTTCTGCTTAGAAACATTGCATTCTTTGATGAAGCTTGTGGTCAAGTCGGCAAATAACTGGTATGCGGAGTCATCACTTTCCAATTTCTGGTAGAATTTAAACAGGGTGGTATGATCTACAAAGGCTTTGCCAAACTCAGTATATGTTGCATTGATCCAATCGAGTCGGCGCATGAACATAAACTCTACCTCACGCCAGTTGAGTTGCTCCAGAGCCATAAAGATCAGCAGGGATATTTTAAGTTTGATCGAAACATTCGGCGCCCCTCCTTCTTCCGTGTAAAGATGTTTAAATTGATCTTCGTCAATGAGAGGCCATATTTTATCTTTGTAGATAAAAGACCAATCATCTTCAGGTAAGATATTGGGCATCAGAAAAGTGGGCTCTGTGAGAGTTAATTGGCTACTTGTTATTTTATACATGTTGTTTTTGCTTAATCGGCGTTTAATCTTAATATATCAAATACATAATTAACATCAGTTCTCGCGTTTTGTCAAGCCGTTTATGCGGGAAAATAACATTATTACAGTTAGTTACGTCGAAACAACCAGTAGGGTTTGGTAAATCAACAGACTCATATATGGCTGTGCTTATTTTTTTTAAATTTCTCGATTTTGAACAAAATCCCTATTCTCGGACAAGCCCCTAACCGTGTAAAATTCATTTGATTGTAACCTAAATTTTGCAAGTACCAAGTTCGGAGTCTGCGCTACCTGCCGAAGGTGCGAGGCGGCGTACACGCAGACGTACTGTAGTACTTCAAGTGTGCGCAAACAAGGCAGATTCGGTAAAATCGGCAAGCCCGAAGGGTGCAAACATGGGAAAAATGTTCTTTAACGCAACTCACATAAAAAGTGAACTACTTTCTATTAATAGAGTCGCTAACAGACTGAAACAACATAACTAAAAGAATTGTCTCATGATTGGCATGCAATATTTAGGTATATTACTTAACGTGGTGTTGCTGACCAACCCATAGCTACTCTGGCGAGCCAGTTTGCACCGATTCCTAAAACATTTTCGTCAAAATCAAAGGTACCGCTGTGGGCAGGGCTGTTGTCACTCAGACTGTTGGCTCCAAAGCGAACCAGACAGCCATCAACTTTCTCCTGATAAAAGGCAAAATCTTCAGCGCCAAGACTTGGTTTACCCTGGGAGATAACCTTTTCTCCTCCAACTACATCCGTCGCTGCCTGTCTTGCAATCTTTGCCGCATGTGCAGAATTAATTACAGCAGGTATACAATCATGAAATACAATGAAAGCCTTAACATTAAACTGATCTGCGACACTATTTATCATACGCTGAAGCCCTGCAACCAAACGCCCACGTACATCAGTCTGACTACTGCGCAGTGTGCCGTCTAGAATGGCTTCATCAGCAATAATATTATTGGCGGTACCTGCCGCAAAACGTCCAAGAGTGAGAACGGCTGCCTGATTAGGATCAGTCTCCCGAGAGATGAGTGTTTGAAGAGCGGTTACCAGATACGCGCCTGCCACAAGACTATCTTTCGCCTCATGGGGCCTTGCGGCATGTCCACTCTGACCAAGGAGTTTTATTGTAAAAGGATCTGAATATGAACAGATGACTCCCTCATCCACCGTAATTATACCTGTTGGGAAATGGGTGTCGATATGGCCAGCAAATACGGCCTGAACCCCACCTGCTAAAGCGCCTTCCCGGATGATTTTATCAGCACCATTCCCATGTTCTTCAGCGGGCTGAAAAATACATGAAACACGCCCCGCACATCCATTATCTTTTAAAAGAGCTGTAGCACCAAGAAGCATCGCCACATGGCCATCGTGACCGCAGGCATGCATAACACCAGGCACTTTAGACGCGTAAGACACCTGGTTTTTCTCTTCAACAGGCAACGCATCCATATCAGCTCGCAGGCCAACATGTGAATCGGTTTCATCCTTATTGCCTAAAACAGCAATAACTCCTGTCCCTCCCCAGCCAGCACGATACCCCACACCCAGCTCTGTGAGCCTTGCCTGAATATACAAAGAAGTTTTATGTTCGTTGAAGCTCAGTTCTGGATACTGGTGAAGATTTCTGCGAATATCTCGCATCCAACTCACGAGGTTATCATCCACCGAAGTGAATGCCTTAATTCTACTCATAGCGCACTCATGGAATATAAAAACAAATCACAACAGCTGAAATGACAGCTCCTCACCCAGGTGATTCAAGTTTATCTCAATAATTAAAATTATTCGATTACGATTGAACCGATATCTAAATCCAATGCAGGTCTCTTTTTTTCCTTTACAGGTATTGTTTCGGTTTCTTCAACTACATCAAAGTCCTTAACAAGCAAATCCTGAATATTGTAAGTACTATTATCTGCTGTAGATAGGGGTTGTGCAAAAAATCGTTCTTCATCAGAGACCTCTTCCTCTTCCTGGTCCTCACTTTCTTCTTCTATGGGAGGATAGAAATTCTCTGTATTGAGGCTTAAGGGCTGCTTAAAAACAGCTATTAAACCGTCCATAGTTTCAAGCAAAGAAACTAACTCCCAACCGGACTTGCCGTATTCATTAAGAGAAATTTCCACCTCAGATTCATCAAGAAAAGAACTGCCCAAAAGACCTTCTTTTTTCAATTCAAAATGTACAGTTTTGTAGCTCCACCGCATTATCGCCCCGTCTCCTGTCATTTTAGTACCTTATAAATGAGTCTGTTAAAGGTACTTATCCCGACTTATTCCCCGTTTATCGGGCTTAACGTTTGTATTTTTAAAATTATTGTTCTTTTATGAATTGATCATTCTCAAAAAGACCACTATACACATTTCCATCCTGCTTCAGAACTCCTTTGCCATTACGTTTACCAAAAGAAAACTGACCTTCATAGCGGCTCCCATCGGCTGAAATAAGTAATCCTTTACCGTGTGGAAGATCATCACTAAAATCCCCCTCATACAAGGTACCGTCAGGATATGTTATTTTACCAAAACCATTGAAGCTGCCATTTTCGAAGGCACCTTTGTAATGACTGCCATCTGCAAAATGATATTCGCCTCGCCCCTCAAAAAGATCATTTTTAAAGCCACCCTTGTATCTCGTTAAATCAGGATACTGGAATTCACCTTGTCCCTGTTTCTTGCCTTTCACCAGGCTACCCGTGTAAGATCTGCCATCTTGATACAGAAAGGTACCTTTCCCATGGATATCGCCTTTTTTCATCTTACCTGTATACGAATCTCCATTAGAGAATTTCAAGCTCCCCTTTCCATCCATAAGCCCTTTATTGAAGTGCCCCTGATAGACTCTCCCATCTGAGAAGATAATATCAGCATTACCAGTAAGCGGTTTCTTTTTCTTGCTATCGAAGACGACCCCGTCCTTTACAGGAAAAGGTTCACTGGCCTCAACAGGCATGGAGGCTGGAGACAATGCTGCCTGTTCATTTTTTGTATCGATATTTTGTTCAATTATCGCAGGTATCTCAGTCGCTGGTGGGACGTTAGCAGCGACTAATGCGGATGTTCTACTGGGAACATCCTGAGGCTGTTGAGGTTCGCCGTCAATAAATGGACCTGTGAAGGTTTTACCATCACTATAGACAATGGTTCCCTTGCCATCCATGGTGTTTGCACGAAATTGTCCTTGATAAACTGTTCCGTCGGCAAATCTCAATTCACCTGCTCCCTCTCTTTTTCCAGCAATAAATTCCCCTGTGTACCTTGTTGTATCCGGGTATTCCTGAATCCCTTCTCCATCCGGAAGACCGTCTACAAAGTCACCCACATATCTGGAACCATCAGGGTATTCCAAGCTCCCATGTCCCTGGATGATTCCTGATTCAAAATTCCCGATATATGTACGCCCATCGACAGAGGTGAGAGTCCCTTCTCCATGATAGAGATCGTCTTCAAACATACCCACGTATGTTTGACCTTCAACTGTACTAATTGTGCCGTAACCGTGTCTTTTTTTTCCTTTAAACTCACCTGTATATATCGCCCCACTTATATACTTACGTTTTCCATGTCCCGCTGGTTTGCCGTTGTGAAACATTCCATCATGCCAACTTCCATTGGCATAGATGAGTTTCCCCTGGCCATCGATGATATCATTTCGAAAATCGCCGTGGAATTCTCGTCCATCAGGGAAGAAAAGAATACCTTTTCCATGAAAACGTCCAAGGCTAAACTCACCTATATAGTGGGAACCATCACCACGGATCATGGTGCCCTCACCATGGATGACATTATTTACGAACTCACCCTCATATCTCCGTCCATCGGGGTTCGTTAATTCGCCCTTGCCGTGGAATTTTCCGTCTCTAAATCCACCCTGATATTCTGTGCCATCCGGGTATGTTAGTTTTCCTACACCATCTAACATTCCACCTTTAAAGTCTCCGACATATACTCGCCCATCAGAAGACTTGAACTGTCCCTTGCCATTTCTACAATCACCCTGCATACACTCACTTTGGGCCCATACAGGTAAAGTACATATCAGGATGAAAACAACTGCACTGTACACATTCATTTTATTCTTCAATCTCGTCCTCTCTTATGACACGCGACAACAAGTTTTTGTTTCATATGCATTACACACAACTTGAGCGATTATTTCTAATCCCTTGCGTACGTCACCATCATCCTGGGAGTAGGTTATTCTCAAACATTCATCTTTATGTTTCCACTCCTCCTGTAAACCAGGAAAAAAATAATGCCCTGACACAACCAAAACCCCTGCTTTTTTAAGTCGTTCATACAACTCAAGACTGGTAATAGGTAGATTTTCAAACCACAGCCAAAGAAACATTGCCCCTTCTGGAACGTGGACTCTGCATGGAGTATCTTGAAACAGTTCCCTAATAGCCCCAACAGCCCTATTCTTTTTCTTGCTGTAATAGGGTTGCATCATTTCTTTGCTGATGGCCGTTATTCTACGACTCGTAACCAATTTCTCAGCAAGCAGAGCACCAAAACTATTAGGTGATAATGACATAATGGCATTCATACTGGTCATGGCACGGATAATTTCCTTTGATGCGACAACGATACCTGTACGAACTGCTGGCAGTCCAAGTTTAGAAAGGGAGAGACTAACAATCATCTGCTCATTCCAGCACGATGTTGCATCGGTATAAATCATACCAGGAAAAGGAAGCCCATAAGCACAGTCTACAACCAGTGGAATATTGTGTTGTTTTGCCAACTGCGAAAGCTTTGACAGTTCCCGATCTGTCACTACATTGCCTGTTGGGTTTGTTGGTCGAGATAGACAAATCGCACCAACAGAGTTGTCTATTTGCAGGTTATTAAAATCGATACGATATTTGAAAAATGTATCATCTAAAATTTCAATAATCGGCTTAGTCGAGACAAAAAGGTCTTCTTCTATACCTAAGTCAGCATAACCTATATATTCCGGTGCCAGGGGGAGACTGATTTTTTTACGACTCCCATCTTCCATCTCCCCCCCAAAAAGATTGAAGAGCATAAAAAATGCTGACTGACTTCCATTTGTTAAACAGATATTTTCAGCTGTAACATCCCAACCCTGCTCTTTTTTTAGAAGACACGCCAGACCTTCCAGAAAACCAGTCTCACCCTGGGGGGAACCATAGCTTCCCACAAGTCGCTTAAACCCGGCAGGCTCTTTGCACAGTTCCAACAGCTCCTGCCTCATAATTTCTTGAAATTCAGGGATATTCGCAGGATTCCCCCCACCCATCATCAGCATGGGTTCTGCATTGTCACTCTTAGCCTTACCAAGATCATCCATGAGAGAAAGAATCCCAGCATTGGATGTCATTTTTTTGCCAAATTTTGTAAAATTCATAGATCCAACAATCTTATTTTAAATTACCTTACAGACCTTGATCAACTCTTGTTCGTCTTCTCTTTAGCGTTATTAACAATTGAACAAGGAGATAGGTTACAATCAGTGAAAAAAGAATACGTCCCCACAAAATCCCGGCAAATTTACCACCAATTACAGCCATTAAAAGAGTATCTTCCAATAAACCATGACAAAGTCCCATTAATATCATTGAATTAAAGACTTCATCTTTGGCAAGTTTACCAGTTGCCGTTTCACGGATAATAAGAGCCCCTCCATAACCAATCCCCATTATCATCCCAACGACTGTAATAGGCGCCGCCTGTGGACCCATTCCAAAATGAGGGAGAAAAGGTGCCAGCATTCGCTCAAAAAAACCTAGAAGACCAACCAGTTTAAAGAGACGCATGAGTATGATTATACAAAATATAATCAAAATAATCAGACAAAGGTTTTGCATAAGATTAAGGGCCCAGGTCAAGTAATCGCCTGTTGCAGCTGTTGCTTTAAAGAGAACAGGCGACGGCTCCTGCCAAAGATCAAAAACGAGACAGACCTTATTGAGGAGATATCCATATACTATGGCCCCAACGACTCGAATGATACCAATAGGTATGAGTTTGGCACCTGCTCTAGTACTTACACTCAGCTCAACTGGTAGCGAGTGTGCAATCAGCATCACAGAACAGAGCACTGTAACCTGAGCTCCGGTGAGACCCAAATCTGGAGCTATGACAGAAAAGACCGCAACTCCACTATATAAACTGGAAAAGAGAGCAGTTGCCCATACGAGGCCAAGTTCCCCTGGCAAACCAAGAAAAAGCATCAATGGCTCAAGTAGAGTACTTAAAAATGATATGAGCCCGAGATCGGCAAGAACCTTAGTCACAATGGCCACAGGAATCAGGATGCGTATTAACTCCCAACTCGTGAGCCAGGTTTCTCGGATCAACTCAATCAACAGCTTTTTCCACTCTTTCTTGTCTCTATTTTTGTCTGACATAACCTCTACTTTTATCAGGCGACAATTCCTGACTTAGGTCCTCCGCCTGGCTTTTTTGCAATAAAGAGTTGACATTCAAGCCCAGAATTTTCAAAGACAACCTGAGCCGGATTTTTTTTACTTTTAAAGCCCATTGCCCGACACCCGTATGGCCTTGCCATTTCATACGTTATAAAAAAATTGATACATTTTATACATACTGGCCTTACAGACATGTTACTATTTCCTTCTTTTATCAAAATGCTAATAACTGTTTACCACGTCCAAATATCAATGCTAAAACTGCCGTCACAACACCTACTACGCTAAACCCCACAGCAAGAGAAAAATAATCACCCATAAAACCAATACACATGGGAAGCACTCCACCACCCAGCAAAAATGAGACAGGAACACACAAAGCAACAGCAGTCCCTCTGGCAGCACTTCCTCCCAAGTGTGAGAGCACAGCAAACGCAGAAGGAAAAAAGCAGACAGCAACCATCGGCTGAAGTACCACAAAGACCAGAAGCGGAATACCACTCAATAACCCTAAAGGTATGGTGAGCATCCCGGCAGTAAACAGTATATACCCCAACACCTTGCCATTACCAATACGATCCCCCATCCAGCCTCCAACAAGGGGCATAAACACGGAACTCATCCTAGAAAAAGCGACAAGAGTATTAGCCGCCTCTTTTTCCATTCCATGTTCAGTTATGAGATACAACGGCAACATCGAGTACAGCCCCAAAGTCGAGCATATCCCAAGAGACAAGAGTACAAGCATCTGCCAGAATGGAAGCAATCTCAGGACAGTTTTTATCGATTCTATGTCCATTCCTTTTGCCTGCATAATCCCGTTGTAGCCTCGTACCTTGTATATACCTGCAACACAAATCAGCAGTATTCCAAGAGAGTATAAAACCACATGGTAGCTGTAATACAATAGAATTGCAGTACACATCAAAGGTGCAATGACAAAACCTAAGTTAGGAGCAAGCTCATGCACCGACATTCCTCTCGCCACGTGTGCTGGAGAGACCAGAGCAAGTATTGTGGCAAGACCAGATTGTAAATACAACCCAGCGCCATAGCCTAAGAAAAAAAGGCCGATACGAATGGCTGACAGAGTCTCAAATGTACCTATAAGAATAAGCATGATACCAGTGCTAAAAACAGACAAAACAATGGTATTTTTATGTCCTATTAACTCTGTCACCTTTGACGAAAGGAGTATAGATACGAAGTAGCCAAATGAGATAAAAAGAAAAAGTGACCCCGCCGCTCCATGGTCAATCCCTAGATTTTTTTCAATCTCAGGGAGGAGCGGAGAAAAGATAACCCGGGCAATAAATGTTAAGAAAAATATCGAAGTGAGCAGCAACAGGTGTGGAAGCGCGGTGCGAAGGGAGTCATTTCTGCCCCCGTCAACACCAGAGTTACATTTCAATTGTTGCCTCGTAGCGGTGTAATCTTCTTTGGAAAATCAAAGAAAAGAAGTTTCCCATTCCCTGGCTCACTTGAAAACCCTTTCTCACCTGAATATTCGATGGCAACCACCCCACAGGTTGGGATATTTGAGATACGAGTGCCAGTGAGATATTCTGCAAGCTCAGTTATGGTGTAATTATGTCCTACCAAAAAAACTGTATCCGCCTTTTTAAATCCCTTCTGCAAAAGATTCAGATGATAGGTCACCGAACCAAGATAGAGTCCTTCATGGTAAGAGATGGACGAGACCGGGTAACCTGTGCCTTCTGCCATATAGATAGCGGTTTTTTTAGCTCGTTTGGCAGGACTTGAATAAATAAGATCAGGTACCACCGACAACCCTGCAAGTCGTTGCGCCATTTCAGGGCCGTTTCTCTTCCCTCTTTTACTTAAAGGTCGCTCAAAATCATCAAGACCCGGGTCACCCCAACTCGACTTTGCATGCCGTACCAGAAACAGACGTTTCACTTTAGCCTCCTGGGAAGTATTACTTAGATCAACTCTATTATGATCGATAATCAGCGTTAATTTTCACATAATCCAGCGAAAAATCACATGTATACATTTCTGCCTCCCCAGGTCCATTATGCAGATCAATAGAAACACTAAAACGTTTTTCTTTTAGTACCTCAGTGGCCTTTTCTTCCGCAGCCGCACCAAGTCCTAAACCGTTTTCAACCATTGCAACATCACCAAAGGCTAAAGAGACCTTATCCGGGTCAAAAACTACGCCCGCTCTTCCCATGGCAGCAAGGATACGTCCCCAGTTTGCATCTTCACCAAAAAAAGCAGTCTTAACAAGATTTGAATTAGCAACAGTTCTGGCAATTTGCTCCGCATCGTCATCGCTGCTGGCACCCTTTACTCCAATTGTGATAGTTTTTGTGGCTCCTTCACCATCTGCTACAATCTGCAGGGCAAGATCTTTAAGTACAACAGTGAGTCCTTTTTTAAATTCACCCAGACCTTTTTGATTGTCACTATCAAGTACAGGATTATCAGCTGCACCATTGGCCATGACCAGAACCATATCATTGGTGCTTGTATCACCATCAACTGTGATTCTGTTAAACGTAGTATTCGTTACTTCTCCCAGAATTTTTTGCAGTTGATCTCTTGTTATATCTGCATCTGTGACAACAAATGCCAGCATTGTTGCCATATTGGGCATAATCATCCCCGACCCCTTTGCCATGCCAGCAATGCTTATTTCTTTGTCGCCGACTATAACTTTTGCCGAAGCGATTTTATCAACTGTATCAGTTGTCATAATCGATTTTGCGACATCATCAAACTTTGACGGATCCAATCCCTCTACCAGGGAGTCAATATTGTTTTCAAATGCTCCAACATTTAACTGCTCACCGATCACACCTGTCGAGGAAAGCTGAACGAAGTCATCGTCTATACCAAGACGTGCTGACAGCAGACGACTCGTGGCGACAGCTGCTTCCATTCCCTCCTTACCTGTACAGGCATTCGCGCAACCTGAATTAACAAGGATGGCCTGAGAACGCCCAGAACCTTCGAGTCTTTTCATGTCAATCACAACAGGTGCAGCCTGAACCTGACTTGTAGTAAACACACCTGCTGTCACACAAGGTTTTTGACTAAAAATAAGTCCGAGATCAAGTCTATTTTTGTAGCGTATTCCCGCCTCAACTGCGGAAAAAGAAAATCCACTCATAATCATAACAGTTTTACCTTTTTTATTTTTCATTGGCTGTGTAACTAGGAAATTGACAACAGACAGAGCCAAGGTTACTACGCATGTGAGGTATAATTTATATAAATACATCTACCATTTAACCTCAAGATCGTGCTACTTTAAAAGTATATAAAATAGAATCTTCCTTTTTGTAACCATTTTTCTTAAAAGATGTATATCTCTATTGAGATATGAAGATAAGTCGAATGTAACCCGCTTAACATTTTCTTTTTAATACGTTCTTTAAGAGGTTATGGAAATTCAGGATATACACTGGAGTTATACATTCTTTTCTGCAACAGTCCTTCTTGCTGATTTAATTATCCGGATTGGTCTTTCTTTAAGGGTCATAATGCGAAAGCGCCCTTATGGGGTTTCTCTGGCCTGGCTTATTGTCATTCTCCTCGTCCCCTTTATTGGGGGCTTTTTCTATATCCTCTTAGGGGAGAATCGACTCCCTGAAAAACGGATTGCCAGAACAAAGGCCTCCTACAAAATGAACATTTCCTGGCTCCAGGGTCTGGGCTCCAAACCTCCCCCATCATGGGAGAAGAACAATCCAGAATATGTCTCAGTGCATCGACAGGCCGAAAAGCTCGTGGGACTACCTGCCATGACAGGAAATAAACTCACGCTCATCTCATGTCCTGAAGAAATCCTTGGTTCAATTACCAGAGCCATAGATAGTGCTCAGTCCACCTGCCATTTACAGTTTTATATTTGGCAAACGGGAGGCCGAGTAGATGATGTCATCGAAGCACTCTATAGAGCTGCCAAAAGAGGTGTTATCTGCAGGATTCTTGTGGATTCAATTGGTAGCAGAGATTTTATCAAAAGCCATACAGTAAAAGACATGAGAAAAGCGGGGATTAAGATTCAGGGCTCCCTTCCAGCAGGGCTCATCAGCGCCTTTTTTTCTCGGATAGATATTAGAAATCATCGTAAGATTGTCGTTATCGATGGAAAAACCGCCTACA
>Ga0209414_1001481_pt1 | contig 11114 bp, 6 predicted proteins | sample LakVidmifraction_4_FD_181154 | JGI IMG/M metagenome (GOLD analysis project Ga0209414, IMG submission 181154) | Hypersaline microbial communities from Lake Vida, Antarctica - Brine Hole Two &gt;0.2 micron (SPAdes) (version 2) | ecosystem: Environmental > Aquatic > Non-marine Saline and Alkaline >... | reverse complement strand
AAAGAAACTATATATTGGTAGAAAAATTAAAAGCCACAATTTATTACAAGCACTGACACGTGTTAATAGGACCTACAAAAATCATAAATACGGTTATGTAGTAGATTTTGCTGACATTCAAAAGGAGTTTGACCAAACCAATCAAGATTATTATAATGAACTGCAATCTGAATTGGGAGATGAAATGCAGCACTACTCCAATCTTTTTAAATCTGCGGAAGAAATAAAAGAAGAGATTGAAGGGATAAAAGACATTCTTTTCAAATTCAACACCGAAAATGCTACAGTATTTGGTGAACAAATTTCCGACATCAACGAGCGCACAGAAATACGCCAAATAGCAAAAGCATTAAACAACGCAAAAGAGCTTTATAACCTCATTCGTTTATCTGGTAATTTTGAATTACTTGAAAAATTAGACTTCAGGAAACTGTCTGTTTTATCTCGTTTGGCAAACGATAGGTTAAGCTTAATACATACCAGAGAAGCCTTAGAAAACAACGTAGAAACAACCAATATTTTAAACACGGCTTTAGAAGATGTTATTTTTGCTTTTACCAAAATAAAAGAAGAGGAAATGGTATTGGCAGACGAGCTTAAAGACATCCTCCAGAAAACACGTGAAATGTTAGGAGGTAATTTTGATCCTCGCGATCCTATTTTTGTTTCTTTACGCGAAGAATTAGAACGTTTATTTAAAAAGAAAAATCTAAGTGAGGTAACCAAAGAAGAAATGGAAGCCAACATTAAAGCTTTAAATGATATTTACGGTAAATCCAAAACCCTGGAGCGCGAAAACCGACTGCTGAAAGCAAAGTATGATTACGATGCTAAGTATGCACGCATACACAAGCGCTTAATGGAAAAAGACCCCTTAACGGAAAGCGAACGTAAATTATTTGATGCGCTAAAAGGATTAAAAACCGCTGTAGATAAAGAGATTTTGCAAAACTCAAAAATTCTAGAGAACGAGAGTTATGTCGAGAAAATGGTAATGCGATTGGTAATTAATCAATTTAAAACAGAACAAAATATAAACATTACTACAACAGATGTTAAACGCATTAATAGTATAATAGTAAAAGAATATATGAACGAATACAACGGTTACGTTGCCTAAAAATAAAGCATGACTACAAACCAATTTGAAACCCAAACCAAAGCACTTATTGACGATCTTAAAAGCGTGTGTGCCAATTACGGTTTAGGAAATGACGGAAACGAATTTAAAATAATTACCCAGGTGTTTTTATATAAATTCTTAAACGATAAATACGTTTACGAATTAAAACTGTTGGAACCAGATTTAGCCAAAGCCGACGATTTTGACGAAGCCTTAAAAAAATATTCTGAAGATGATTTAGAAATGCTCACGATGCAAATAAGTGAAAATACCGCACGTATTGCACCAAAAAATCTTTTGTCCCGTTTATTTGAACAACAAAATCAGCCACAATTTGCAGATATTTTTGACCAAACCCTATTAGATGTTGCTAAAGCCAATAACGATATTTTCTCTGTGCTTACTCAAGGTGGAGAAAAAATAGTATTGTTCGAAAATATTAGCAAATATGTTTCAGACAATAGAGATGCCTTTTGCAAAGCCTTAGTGAACAAACTTATCACCTTCAGTTTTGAGCATATTTTTACACAGAAATTTGACTTTTTCGCTACCATTTTCGAGTATTTAATTAAAGATTACAACACTAATAGTGGTGGTAAATATGCGGAGTATTTTACCCCACATGCCGTAGCCAAAATTATGGCTGCCTGTTTGGTAACCGATACCAATGTAAACAATGTAACCTGTTACGACCCAAGCGCAGGATCTGGGACATTGTTAATGAATATTGCCCACGCCATTGGCGAAGATAAATGTACCATCTACTCGCAGGACATTTCACAAAAATCTTCTGCCCTACTGCGTTTAAACCTTATTTTAAACAATCTGGTACATTCCATACAAAACATTATACAAGGCAATACCATTTTAAGTCCGTATCACAAACAAGACAACGGGCAGTTAGAAAAGTTTGATTATATAGTATCTAATCCTCCTTTTAAGTTGAATTTTAGTGAATACAGTGCAGATTTAGATAGCAAGGCCAATAAAGACCGCTTTTTTGCAGGTATTCCTAATATTCCTAAAAAAGACAAAGATAAAATGGCTATTTACCTGCTGTTTATCCAACACATCATGCACAGTTTAAGCTCTAAAGGAAAAGCAGCTATAGTAGTGCCAACTGGTTTTATTACTGCACAATCCGGCATTGATAGAAAAATTAGAGAAAAACTGGTAGAAAGTAAAATGCTGGCAGGTGTGGTAAGTATGCCATCTAATATTTTTGCTACTACAGGAACCAACGTAAGTATTTTGTTTTTAGATAAAACCAATACCAAAGATGTTGTATTGGTAGATGCTTCTAACTTAGGAACCAAAGTAAAAGACAGTAATGGTAACCAAAAAACCCTTCTAAGCGACAAAGAAGAAGAACAAATTATAGGTCTTTTTAATGCCAAAGAAGCCAAAGACGATTTCTCTGTTGTAGTAAGTTATGATGATATTAAAGCCAAAAACTACAGCTTGAGTGCAGGACAGTATTTTGAAGTAAAAATAGAATATATAGACATTACCGCGGAAGAATTTGCTACTAAGATGAACGATTTTGAAAGTAATTTAGAAACACTTTTTACTGAATCTAAAAGTTTTGAAAAAGAGATTCAAGAGAATTTGAAAAGTTTGAAGTATGATTGATTTTTGTAGTATTGAAATTGGTGAAATTGGTCAGACTATTACAGGTAAAACACCTTCATCTAAATTTCCAGAAGATTACGGTAAGGAATATATGTTTATTACTCCAAGTGATAATTTTGATGATAAAACAATCTATCAAACGAATAGATATTTATCTGAAGTTGGGCTTAATAAATTAAAGAATAAAATACTTCCAGCCAAAAGTGTTCTTGTTTCTTGTATAGGTTCTGCTATGGGGAAAGTTATAATGAATAATTCTACGGCTATAACTAATCAACAGATAAACACTATTGTTGTTAATTCTAAATATTATGATGGAGATTATATTTATTATCAATTAAGGAACAGTTACAAATTATTACGTACCGCTGCTTTAGGAAGTACAGCATTGCCAATGTTAAATAAAACTGAATTTGATAAATTGAAATTATCAATTCATAAAAATCTTTCAACCCAAAAACAAATAGCCAAAATCCTTTCAGATTTAGATGCCAAAATAGAAGTCAACAATAGAATAAACCAAGAGTTAGAAGCGATGGCAAAAACGCTTTACGATTATTGGTTTGTACAGTTTGATTTTCCAGATGCTAATGGTGAACCTTATAAATCTTCTGGTGGTAAGATGGTTTTTAATGAAGAGTTGCAACGTGAGATTCCTGAGGGATGGCTAGATGGAACCTTTGAAACTATATCAACAATTATTGGAGGAAGTACGCCTTCTAAAGCTATAAACGAAAATTTTTCCAGTGAAAGAAATATGTCTTGGATAACACCCAAAGATTTATCATTAAACAAAGGAAATAAATTTATAACACGAGGAGAGTGGGATGTTACGGAGCTTGGAATAAAAAGTGCATCGCTTAAAATTATGCCGAAAAATACGGTCTTATTAAGTTCTCGTGCACCAATTGGATATTTAGCAATTTCAACGAAACAAGTAACAACTAATCAAGGGTTTAAATCTTTTGTTCCTAAAGAAAACTATTCTACGGAATTTGTTTTCTATTGTGTGAAAAATCAAATTCCTAAAATTGAAGCTTATTCTTCTGGATCAACTTTTAAAGAAGTTTCTGCTTCAACTTTAAAAACTATAAATATTTCTATTCCAGATAAAGGTGTTTTAGAAAATTACAATAACATTTCGAAACCTATTTTCAAAAAACAAAGTTTAATTGAATTAGAAAACCAAAAGCTCTCAGAACTTAGAGATTGGTTATTACCCATGTTAATGAATGGGCAGGTTACTGTTGGTGAGGCTGAGGAGCAATTAGGAAAGGCTGTGCAAGTGGCAGAAAGATTCGGTGCCTAATGCAAACATTTTTAAATCTATCAGTAAAACAGGCTAAGGGTATAGATGAGCCAATTTTTGAAAATGCCCAGGAATTATTTCAGAATGCAAATTTGTTAGCAGAACATGCAAATTCATATAGCAAGGCTACTTCCCTATTAATTTTAAGTCTGGAAGAAACGATTAAAGCAATAATCATAAAGCTTCATAGTGAAGGTTTAAAGGTCTACAACATTGACGGTGTTCAAAAATTTGTGAAAGATCATAAAATTAGGCATCAAATAGCTCAGTTAATTGAAACTGGATCAGGTTTGCTTGAAGTTTATGATGGTTGGATTGAAGCAAAAAATAAGCCTCATAAATTTAAAAAACAGTGGTTAAATGATATCACCAATGGCCTACAAGCGGCTTTAAAGTTTAACAATACTTACCAGAGAGTTGAAAAGTTGAAGAAATTTAATGACTTGAAAAATCAAGGGCTCTATACAGAGTATAGAAATGAGTTAATTTTACCTAAAGACGGAGTTCTTGAAAAAGATTTTAATGAAGTAAAAGAAATAGTAGAACGCACATTTAATTTTTATCGATTAGTTAGAATAATTTACAATTCAAACTCCAATAATTCTCCCAGCAACCAAAGAAATGAATATATTAAAATACATTTAAAAACTTTTGTAGATGATGTCCTAAATGAGTTTTCATTTAGGACATCATCTAGTGAAAATTTTAAAAAATCAAAAAGCAATTAAAATATTTATGAAAAAAATTACATTATTAGTACTGTTTTCAATCATCACTTTAACAGCTTATTCCCAATCCCAAAATATTAAGAATTCTGAATTCCTTAATATTGATCTCACCAAAAACTTATCAGATTATGGATATAGCACTTATGATTTAAAGAAAGCTCTTAATCCTGTTAGCTTAGAAAATTTAAAGGAAAATAACAATCATTTTCTTTCATCTTCTAAATTTGATACTGAAGTAGCCCTTTTTAGTGAACAAGGATATATCCGTTTCATAATGTCAGTGAAATCATTCATAGAATTAGAGCATGGTTCAGAAACTACTGTTAAGGCTGAAGAGTTCTATCACAATATAGTTAATTTAATAAGTAACGAATATGGCATTTCTTCTTCCGGAGATAATAGCACAACTGAGTGGGATTCTTCAAATTATAAAATAATCTTAACCTTGAACAGTGATAATATTGTTTCCTTATTATACAGTAATCTAAATATTAAAAATTTAGAAAAAACCAAATTAACTAAAGAGATTTCTTCCGATAATATTTATGCTGAAAGAAAAGATAGAACAGAACGCTTAGAGCTATATTTTACTGATTTTTTAAAGGCATTAGAACAAGTAGATATTAGAAGTTTTGCAAGGTTGAATGGTGAAGTGATGGAAATTTATTTTGAAAGAAATCAGGATTTAACACCCTCCTATGAAGATTCAGACACAAAAAAAGAAATTAGAAAATTAGAAATAAATTCTTTTGAAGATATTGCAGTGTTTGTTATTTCAAAAACTTGTAGCACAGAAGGAGATTTAGAAACCTTAAGTAAAACGGCTTTAATTCAAATAAAATTTATTCAAGATATCTATTATAAAGATGGAACAGAATCTCATCTTACGAGAGCCATTAGCATCGGAAATCTCTTGCAACTAAAAACACCATTGAGAAAAAAAGAAATTCTGGATATCATATATTAAAAATTAATTAGATTCAAAGTATTAAATTGTTTAAGAACTGACTAAAAAGTAAAACGAAGTCGAAAACCAAAAGTTCTCAGAACTTAGAGATTGGTTATTACCTATGTTAATGAATGGGCAGGTAACGGTTGGTGAGACAGAGGAACAATTGGGGATGGTTGCGGAGGTTGAAAACAAATATAAGGCTTAATGAAAAAGTTTATACATCTATCTCCAGAAGAATCAAAGGGGCTTGATACTTCACTTTATCAAAATGCACAGGTTTTATTTGATAGCGCAATTTTAATATCAAAAAATCAAAATGCTAATAGTGTAGCTACCTCTTTATTAATCCTTAGTAGTGAGGAAATGATCAAAGCTATTATTGTAAAACTTCATAGTGAGAATTTCAAAATATATGAAATTGAAAATGCAAAATTGTTTTTCAGTGACCATAAAATAAGACCTGAAATTGCACAACTTATTGAAATAGGAATTGGAATTTTTGAAGGAATGGATATTTGGGATAAGCAAAAACAGAAGCCATTGCTTAAAACTAAATCTCCTAAATTGAACTTTTGGGGGGATATTATAAAGTAATGTAAACTGTCAATTATTTTAGGTTGTTACAAGAACACGATTTTGCAACAGGAAACGAACACTTTTACCTTTATGGTTATTTTAAAGAACTTTTAATCAAATTTAGTTTCATTTACTCACTTCAATTTTTTATGCTAAAATATATTTCAAAGAATAACAATAAAAATTTAATACTACTTGTTCATGGTTTTAAGGGAGGAAGCGAAACTTGGATAGAAAAAAATGGGGACAGGATTCCCAGATACCTAAACAAAAATGAAGAAATAAACTCAAATTTTGATATCGCTTACTTCGAGTATTTTACACAATTCACGGATAAAATAGAGAAAATAAAGTATTTTTTTGGATTATTTACAGGATCAAAGAGAAAATTTAAACAAAATCTTTCAATCGATAACATTAAGGATATTTTGTTTTCTCATCTTGAGGGTGAATTTAAGAAATATGATAAAGTAGTTGTAATTGCACATAGTATGGGGGGGCTGATCTCTAAAGCTGCAATCTTAAAGCTGATTAATAGAGACAATAATAGGGTTGCCCTTTTTCTTTCGCTTTGCGTGCCACATAATGGTTCTAATTTGGCTAATTTGGGAAAACATATTCTGAATAATGCTAATTTGGAGGATCTTGCTCCACTTAGTACTATAATAGATGAAGTAAGTCGCGAATGGATAAATCCAGCAGTAGTTGGATCTTTGCCTCAAACGATTTATTATCAGGGAAAAAATGATTTTATAGTATCAAATCAATCATCTGTAGGCTATGAAGCAAGAGAGGTAGAAATTGTTTATTCAGATGATGACCACTCGAGCATTCTTTCTCCAAAAAGTTCTGATACGGTTGTGATAGCATCAATAATCACAAAAATTCTTGAAATATTAAAAAAAAAAGAAAGCACTGCCAAGGGTTTAATTAGAGCCGATATTAGTGAAGAGTCATTAGATATTCTTACTAAAAAAATTAGCAATAAACTTGGTTTGGCTATACCGGAATTTGAAAGCCTGAGAATTACTAAGGATAGAATTTGTCAAATTTCTTCCAACATTTCCAAACGTTCAGTTACGATCAAAAATATTTTATCGGAAAGTGATAAAAGGTGGATTGCAATTTACGGTATGTACGGTACTGGAAAAACACAATTATCAGTTTTAATAAGTAAGTATCTAAATTTAGAAACAATATGGATAAACTTTAAAAATCATGGAAAAGATACATTTATCAAGAAGCTCTTTAACTCATTCGATGCAAATACTTTAGATGAATTTAAGAACAATATCAAAATTCTTAATACTACAAAGCAAATTTTAGTCGTATTAGATGACTTACCTAAATTTGGAGTTGATAATTACCTAGATAATTTATTTAACAATTTTATTTCATTATGTCTTAATAAAAACATTAAAATTTTTTCAACCTCAAATCATACACTTAGCAACTCTATTAGAAGTGTACATCATTCTAATGTTAATGAAAGAGAGATCCCACTCTTGAATAAGAGTGAATGTACTGAAGTAATTCAAACTTATTCAGGTAGTGACAAATTTGTTCATAAAGACTTGCTCCATATAATTACAGAAGGTTATCCAATTTATCTTCAAATAATTTGTCGATTCTTAGAAAAAGAAGATTGGATCATTGAGAAAGACCAGCTTTATGATTTTTTCACAGGAAAACTTTTTACAGATCTAACAGACGAAACACTTTTAAATTTAATTTCTAAAGTAGAGGATGAGCAGTCCCGAGAATTACTTTACAGATTAAATGTAATTAGAACAAGTATCACTAATAAAGAAATAGCAATAGTAGCTGATTGCAATCCAAATATTACTAAGGCAACGGAAAAGATTCTGCAATTAACAGGAAGTTGGTTGCAAAGGGATGGAATAGATTATATAATTTCACCACTAATTAAAAGATTAGGAGTAACTAATCTACACGAATCATTAGTTCGAGAAATTAATCTTGAGTTAGGTAATCAATTATTATCTAGAGGAACCCTTTCACAGTATGATGTCCAACACGTTATAATTTACTTTAAGAATTCTAAACAATTTGATAAAGTTGGATTTATAATATTAAACTATTTAAAGCATTGTATTTCAAAACCAAGCCTGTTTTTTGACTGGAATTTTGGTCTATATTCTTGGTATCATAATTCTCTGCCTGATGAAATTCCTCTTTTTCTAAGGCTTTATATTAGAAGTATTCACCTTGTCCTTGAATCTTCCAATCCGATCAAAACAAATGAGAATTTAGAATTTTTAAGAAATGACCTAATTTCATTAGTGGACGAGGCTATTTTAAGAAAAATAGATATTTACTTCCCCGCATTAGTTCTCTCTTCTAGTTATATTAAAGAAGACAGTGCATTAGCCGTTAAGTATTTTTCTTATTATATTAATAGTTACAGTTATAGGCAATTACCCGAAATAGCTGCTGAAAATTTGGATGAATTTTTAGAATTTGACAATAATATTATTTGGCTCTTATTGCTCAACATAGATGGCGTTTCAGCTTTGAATCAATGGTTTACAAATGTTGAAGAATTGAGTCTGCCAATTAACGAATCGAATGATGAACAATCATTCGTTCTTTCAAATAAACTCTTTCTTAACTTTATTGACAAGGAGAAGAAATCAAAATCTCCTGATTGGGATGATCTGCTAAGAATATTTGATCAGGTATTCACAAAGGCTAATGACCTTGATCTTGAAATTTTAAAATCACTTGCTCTTAAATATCAAATATTGATACTTTCCGAAAGATTAGAAGATTTAGAACGCGCAGAAAAACTTTATTTGAAGCAAATTAAAAAAGGGTTACTTCAAGAAGTAAGAAGCAATTTCATTACTGCGGATGAACTCGGAAGACAATTTTACTATAAGGGAGAATTCATAAAGGCAGAGAAGTACTTGAGTCAAATTGCCGATTTTAAAATAGATAAGTATATTTTTTTTAAAGCTGATACCTATTTAACGTTAGCTAAGATGGTTAGCAAATCTGATGTGAAAAAAGCACACGAGTATATGATGAGTGCTCACGCATTTGTATATGACAATATTTTTATTGATGAAATTAGTTATATACAGTTTATTGGTGAATTTGCCACGTCAATTTACTTAATAGGCGAAATTAAAGACTCAATCATAAAATTTATTGAAGGGTATGAGTTATTGCTAGATTCTTTTGAAGAAAACAACTTCTATATTAATACTCAAATACGATACGGAAATGCAATTGGATATTTGATTCACTATTTAGAGTGTGGAACTGCACTAAATGATACATATACTAAGCCATATATGGGTTTTATCAGTAACAACAAAGATTTGACAGATTTATATTTTCCAGAAAAACTTCTAATTAATATTTTCAATATAATTCGGTTTTATGAAATTACAAATGACAATATTAGAGCAGAGTATTGGGCCTTTAAATTGTTAAAGTTGAAAGAGAAATATCCAATGAGAATATTTCATAGTATGATATCAACAATACTTGGTTACCTAATTAAAAATGAGCAATTAGACGAAGTATTTAATCAACAGCTTGAAATATTGGATAATAATAATAAATTGTTGGTGATGGACACCGACCAAATCAGTCATTTGGGAGAGAGAGAATTAGTGATTTCTATTCAAAGTAGTAGGATGAATCATAAGTTAGACCCTGATTTCGATTTGGTAATGTTCGCTTTTAATCCGATACTAATCCACCTGTTAAAGAAAAAAATAAAAAATGAAATTGAAATTAATGAAGTGGTTGATATTTGCGAAAAATTACTAATAAAATATTCTGTGAATTTTAATAATGATAAAATATTAACTGAGTTAAATTATGTATTAAAACATTTCCCAACAAATAATTTGGAATCCACCAAGTTATACGATTATGTAAACAATATAGACCAGGCAATTTTTAAATATATTCAGCTAACAGCTTATTTAATTTGTTCAATTCATAAAGACAGCAAAATCGCAATAGAGATTCATTTTAAAATTGCATCAATACTCCCACTCTATCGTGGCAGTCAAAATATTTGCGTACTAATTCCCTTTTTAAGAGAATTTTGGCAAAAACGTATAAATGATAATCCGAAAGATTTTAAAAATCCAACAAAATTATCTGAAAATCTACGGAAAACTGGAAAACTGGAAATTTCATTACAAACTGAGGCGATTTTTGCTTTGGCAGCCGAAAATTTGAATTACATTTTAAATAAGGAAGATAAACTTTTGATAAAGAAATATACTGATGAATACGGAGAATAGAAAAGCACACCTTTACTTATTAATAATGGCTGTATAAAAAAAATATTTAATAAGATAATTGTCAATATACTTAAGTTGCTATAATTATTTAATCTACCGTAATCAGTGTCTTAATAGGTTTAATCAAAAAAGAGCATTAATAAGATTTTTCTTAACAGTTAAAACCCTAAAGTAATTTTGGTTAATGGAATGGATAGTTAGTATTATAAATTAAGCAAACAACACCTAATTCAACACCTAAAAAAACAAAGCCCAGTTATCATTGGGATAACAACGGGGCTTTTTTCGGAGAATAAAGATAAAGCATACATCTGCAGAGGCTCGTTTCTTTCCATTTTTGGAAAGAATGTGACCAAAGCCCCTTTGCCTCTTCATAGTTCCAAAGGGAGGCTCTACAATGGCATAGTATGAAGATACCAAAGTGCTAAAAAGAACAAAACGACCCCGAGAAAGTAGTCAACAAAGTTATTAAGAAAAAGAAAGGTTTTTAGACTGTCTGACGTCT
>Ga0209414_1001480_pt1 | contig 11115 bp, 11 predicted proteins | sample LakVidmifraction_4_FD_181154 | JGI IMG/M metagenome (GOLD analysis project Ga0209414, IMG submission 181154) | Hypersaline microbial communities from Lake Vida, Antarctica - Brine Hole Two &gt;0.2 micron (SPAdes) (version 2) | ecosystem: Environmental > Aquatic > Non-marine Saline and Alkaline >... | reverse complement strand
TCACCGAACCTACCATCCTCTTCATGTCGTCAGGGGTGGCGTAGCCTACCGTATCAGGGAGGTTGACCACCTGAGCCCCGGCCTTGATGACAGCCTCTACAACGCGACAGAGGTAGTCGAGGTCGGTGCGGGTGGCATCCTCCAAGGAGAACTCCACTTCCCCACAGAGGTTTCTTGCATACTTCACCATAGCGACAGCCTTTTCCAAGGCCTGCTCACGGTTCAGTTTCAGCTTGTATTTCAGGTGAAGGTCACTCGTAGCAAGAAAGGTGTGGATCCTAGGCCTTTTGGCCTCCTTCACCGCCTCCCATGCCGCATGTATGTCCTTCTCCAGAGCTCTGGACAGGGAGGCTACGGTCACCTCCTTCACCGAGCGGCTTATGGCCTGCACGCTGGCAAAATCCCCGGGGGACGCTATGGCAAAGCCCGCTTCAATGATGTCCACACCTAGTGACTCCAACTGCTGGGCCATACGAATTTTTTCGTCAAGGTTCATGCTGTAGCCAGGTGCCTGTTCGCCATCTCTCAAAGTGGTATCGAAAATATAGATTCTCTCTCTTTTTTCCATAGTGTCCTTCCCAGAATTTTGTTTGGTTATTTCTTCAGCCAGCTCATCAGGGAGCGCAGCTTCTGTCCGGTCTTCTCCAGCAGGCTCTCGCTCTCAATGCGCTTCTTGGCATTGAAGTACGGTCTGTTGACCTGATTCTCCAACAGCCAGTTACGGGCGAAGGAGCCTTCCTGAATGTCGGTGAGAATGCCTCTCATCGCCTTGCGGGTGTCTTCTGTGATGATCTTGTCCTGGGTGATGTAGTCGCCATACTCTGCGGTGTCGCTGATGGAGTAACGCATGTAGGAGAGGCCGCCCTGGTTGATCAGGTCAACGATGAGCTTCATCTCGTGGCAACACTCGAAGTATGCCATCTCAGGCTGGTAGCCAGCCTCGACCAAGGTGTCGAATCCGGCCTTGATAAGGGCGGTTACACCACCACAGAGGACAGCCTGCTCACCGAAGAGGTCGGTCTCAGTCTCTTCCTTGAAGGAAGTCTCAAAGATACCTGCCCTACCGGCTCCGAGTCCCTTTGCATAGGCAAGGGCGATATCCTTGGAGTCTCCGCTTGGGTCCTGATTGATGGCGATAAGGGAAGGAACGCCCTTACCTTCCTGGAACTGTGTACGAACCGTGTGACCGGGGCCCTTGGGTGCGATCATGATGACGTTCACATCCTCTGGTGGCTTGATCTGGCCGAAATGGATATTGAAGCCGTGTGCAAAGGCAAGGTACTTGCCTTTGGTAAGGCCTGCTTCGATGCTATCGTGGTAGATCTTCCCCTGCCTTTCGTCAGGAAGAAGCATCATGATGACCTGGGCCATCTTCGCCGCCTCTTCTGCTGTGGCAACCTGGAGGCCTGCCTCTTCGGCAATCTTCCAGCTCTTGGAGCCCTTGTAGAGTCCGACCACCACATCAACACCACTTTCGTGCAGGTTCAGCGCATGGGCATGGCCCTGGCTTCCGTAGCCGATGATGGCGACTTTCTTGCCGTCAAGCTTTGAGAGATCTGCTTCCGAATCATAATACATTGTACTCATTGAATCTTGTCCTCCGGCCTTCTGGCCTTATTGTATGAAGCGCCACCGTGGCGTTGTGTTCTAGTTTTCGTCTTCGTTGTAGCCTATGGAGCTCAAAGCCCTTGCCCCACGCTCAAGGGCCGTGATACCAGTGCGTGACATCTCCACTATCCCATAGGGGTTCAGAAGGTCATAGAAGGATTGGATCTTGTCCAGGCTTCCGGTCATCTCAAGTGTCACAGTAGAGGCGGTGACGTCAATGATCTTCGCCTTGAAAATCTGCCCAAGCTCGACGACCTCTGTCCTGCTCGATGCTGTGGTGGAGACCTTGACCATGACCAGCTCACGCTGGATGGACCTGGTCTGGGTCATCTCATAGACGCGCTTCACATCGATGAGCTTACCCACCTGCTTCTTGATCTGCTCCACTATCTCACGATCACCTGCGATTACTATGGTGATGCGGCTGAAGTCCATGTCCTCAGTCTCTCCTACCGAGAGGCTGTCGATGTTGTAGCCACGGCGGCTGAAAAGCGAGACGACGCGCATCAAAACTCCGGGTTGGTTATTTACCAGGATGGCTAGGGTGTACCGTTTTTCACTGTTTTTCATGCTTTCTGGCTCCTTTTTTGTCTATGCAATGGGTATAAGCTATCGGCCCCCTGTATAAGGGGATTTTTTCCACGGACCTAACAGAAATGCTCTGTCGCCGTGGTTAGAGAATAATTAGGCTTACTACAATAAGAAGAAGGGAGATGGGGAGGGCAATGAGGAGGAGGTTTGCTGCGATCATGTTGTCGGCAAGAAGGCTGCGCATCGAAAATGCGCCAGAGCGAGAAGAATCTTGTGCATAGGCGTAGGCGCCAGAATGCAACGTTCTGTCTTTTTCATCTGTATGGTGACTTACCTGCCTTGCAAACCCTTTCACAATACACTCCTCAAAAATGGCTGAATAGCCTTGTAAAGGTTGTAACGCGGTTTTCATAATCGTGTCAACCCTCAGCACGCCAAACACAATATAAATATTCACTGGACAGTATTTTTATGCAGTAAAAATACGTTCACCCATTTGTTATTGAACGCCCACCGTTTTGACGATACACTGACAGCATGAGCAAAAAGACTTGGAAACTAGGAAGCAAAACCCTGTTCGGGAGGCTCCTCCTCTACTTCATCATAGTATTGATAGTCCCCCTCGGGCTCTTCTCCTCCTTCTATACCCTGACAGGAAAGAGTAACCAGGTCCGCTATCTCCAGCGCCAAGCCCTGGACATCATAACACTGGATGCGAACCGTTTGGGAGCTATCCTGGACGACTATCGGCATAAGGCATACACCATCTCAACTGACTCTCTGGTTGTCCGGATTCTGCAAGAGGATATGCTCGATGCAAATACCAGCGCTTCCAGGGAACTCTACCAGCTTCTCTTTGGCGTAATGAGGGGAGACACCTACCTTGCAAGCGCCCATCTGGTGAGCAACTCGGGCAAGGTGAGGATATCAACACACGAGTTTCCTGAGGTCTTTGACCTGCGCTACCAGGGCAACGACTGGGACATGAACAACATCATCAGCCAGAACCGCAATGTCTCCCAGACGGCCTCGCTCATCAGCATCGGGGGGCATAGGACAGCGGAGAACGGTCGCCAGGTCCTGGCCTCCATACTGAGGAAAGTCTATGACCGGTCCGGAACCAATCTGGGCTATCTTGTAGTGGAGATTTATGCAGAGGCCCTTACCGACGGCATCAATACAGACAGGGTGCTTGGTGAGGAACTGCTGATAGACACCGTGGATTTTTACGTATCCTCACTGACCCATCCGGAAAAATTCGGCTCCTTCAACCTATTCCCAGAACTCGCTGGCCTCAAGGGGGAGTTTTCCAACAATGTCGTACAGGAAGGCACGTCCATCTTCGCCACCACCAACATACCGGGAACCACCCTGGTCCTGGCAGGCATCATCAGCTCGGTGCCCTTCCAGGAGAACCTGAACCAGTGGCTCTGGGCTTTTGCCATGATGATGGGCATTGGCACCATCCTGGCCATAGCCCTCGCCCTACTCTTCTCCCGCTCCATTGCAAAGCCTATCAGGGCCCTTGCCGCTTCCATGAAGGAAGTGGAGCAAGGAAATCTGAAGGCAAAGAAGGAGTATGCCAAGATCGAGGAGTTCTCACAGTTGGACCACTCCTTCAATATCATGGTAGAACAGATCAAAAGTCTGTTGAACCTTACCCGCGAAGAGCAGCAGAAAGTTGCAGAAGCCGAGAGAAAGGCCCTCGAAAGCCAGATGAACCCCCACTTCCTCTTCAATACGCTGAACACCATCAAGGCATTGGCAAGGATGCACGGGGAAGAAGAAATCTATACCATCACCATAAAGCTGGGAAAGCTCCTGCGCTCAACGATAGACAACCATGAGAGCGAATGCACCCTCAAGGAGAGCATGGCCCTGATCGACTCCTACCTGACCATCCAAAAGATCCGCTTCGGAGAAAAGCTGCATGTGACCACCATCCTCGATCCCTCCTGTGCCATGGTGAGGACTCCCAAGCTGATAATCCAGCCTTTGGTGGAGAACTCCATCGTCCATGGGTTGGAACCAAAGGCAGGGGATTGGAACATCGAGGTACTGGTGCAGGAGGAAAACGGGAGGATATTCCTCACCGTCAGGGACGATGGGATAGGTTTTCCCTCTGGAACGCTTCCAGAGGACCTTGATGACCTTGCAAATTCAACCCACGTTGGTGTATACAATGTATACAGGCGTCTTACCCTCAGGTATGGTAAAGAGATGAGTTTCTCTATCGTATCCAAGGAAGGGGAAGGGACCGTGGTATCAATCTCATTCCCAAGGGTCGATGATGAGACAAAAGGAAGTACCGTATGAGTTACACTGTAGTATTTGTTGAAGATGAAAAGATTGTGAGAGATGAGATAGTCTCTTCCATACGGTGGAAGCTACTCGGCCTCGTTCTGTTAGGGACCGCCGGTGACGGCCTTGAAGGCGAGAAGCTCATCAAGGAGCTGGAACCAGATATCGTACTTACCGACATCAGGCTTCCCGGTCTCGACGGGCTTGCCATGCTCTCCCGCTGTCCTGTTAACCATGCCATCATCCTAAGCGGCCACTCTGACTTCAACTATATGAAGCAGGCCATCAGGCTGGGTGTGTTCGACTACCTGCTCAAGCCGGTGGACGACGAGGAGCTTGAGGAGACCCTTTCCAAACTGGTCAAGAAGATTGAGGAAGAGGACCGTGACTTCGAGCAGATGAAGCAGGACAAGAAAGCCAGTGCAGCCGAGCTCATCACCCTGCCACGCAATGTGAACAACCATGTCATCGACAACACCATCGCATTCATTGCAGAGAACTACTCAAGCCCTGTGGGTCTTCAGGAGGCAGCTGCCTATCTTGAACTCTCAGAGAGCCATCTGTCCCGTCTCTTCAAGGAGGTAACCGGGTTGAACTTCCTGCAGTACCTCAATGCCTGGAGGATCAACAAGTCAGTCGAGCTGATGAAGGACCCCAAGCGTAACATCGGTGAAATTGCAACCAACTGCGGCTTCCCCACCCCCGGCTACTTTGCCAAGATTTTCAAGCGCTTCACAGGCCTTACCCCAACTCAGTACAGGGATGAGCATAGCGGTCAATAGATCAGCGAAAAGCAACAAGCCCCACCAAGGGAATTCTTCAAAGGACCATTCACAAAAAAGCCTACATCTCATATGAGAAGCAGGCTTTTTTGTACATGCAGTACAGCCATACTAGTATGTTCATCTTGTTTCTTATTCTAGAGGCCACATATTCTAGCCAGCGCTTTTGAGAATACCTCTACAAAAAACAATGCAATGGCAGTAACCGTGCTAAGGATATACATACCCTACAAGGTAAATATTCATTATGTACCCTGTAAGGTATATGTAGTGTACAGTACTCTTTGGAGGAAATCATGGAACATCTCATACTTACCCCGTACCAACTCACAGTCGCTCTGAAAAACAGGAGAAAAACCCTACACCTGACCCAAGCCCAAGCTGGGGCAAAGGTTGGGCTTCTCCCCAAGACGATCTCAGCCCTTGAGAATGATCCCGAGCGATGTACGCTCGACAGTTTCCTCAAGCTTCTTTCAGCGCTTGATTTCGAGTTAACCTTGAAACCAATACCCACAAAAGAAGATGTATCCAAGGAATTGGATTGGTAAGAGGAAGCCGAGACGAATTATAGAAAGTCATTTACTTGCTCACTACGAATTTCCTCCATTTGCAATCATAAGGATAAAAATATAAAAAAGCCTGCATCTCATATTGGAGTGCAGGCTTTTTATATATCAGATACTGGTTTACTTTTTTCTCCGTTGTATTGTCTCTCTCAAAGACCAAACACCTCAGAAAGCTTCTCTGTTGCATTCTGTCTGATCCCATCAGTGTACAGCAGACATTTCATGCCAAGATTAGCGGCTTGGACGATGTTCTCCTCATAGTCATCTACGAAGTAGGTCTTGTTTGCCTCTGCTCGCTCTTTGGTCAGGATATATTCGAAGAACTGTCTGGAAGGCTTTGAAATACCCATCTCATGCGATGCATAGACTCTCTCAAAGAGAGCAAGGGCACCCATCCTCTCCAGGATGTCCCAATGAGGGGCAAAGGTATTTGAGGCGCATACTACACGCTTGCCTTCAGAGCGGAGGACCTTGATGAGTTCGACCACCTCGTCATTGAAGTGTGGGGTAAAATCCTTTGCAAAAGGATTTCCCTCCACCTTGATGCCAAACTTGGTCCGAACATGATCCCAATAAGCTTCTATGGGGAGGGTTCCATCCATCATGGAAAAATCATAGGTGTGGTAATCGGATCTGAACTCCTCCTTGTCGAGACCAAGGCGCCGGGAGATCTTCCCTAGCATATGGATGTTCTTGACCACTACGTTTCCCATATCAAAGATGAAGAGGTCACACCCTTCTATCCCATCATTGAGGAAGGAGAGATAGGGGCGAAGATCCTTGGCTTCTTTTGCAAGGATGTCCGCCTTGAGCTCGGGATTCGGACTTGCGCTGGCTATGCCCATCAGTCTTGCCCTGCCGATGCTCTCTTGGTTTTTGGAAACCAGGAGATAGCGACTATAGGGAAGATCTCCAAGGGGAGGAAACATCTCTAGCTCTGGACAGAGAGCCAACAAGGGGGCAAAAAGAGGATCACTACTGTGGATGTCTGTGCAAATTCTGTCATACATACTCAACCCTTCCTTGACTCATATACTGCTGAGCCTCCTATAAAGTACTTGGTAAGTGACATGAAAAGCAAGAACATTGGTATAGAAGCTATCAAAGCAGCTGCCATCATCGCCCCTTCATCAGTGCTCATTTCCAACGCAAAGTTGGATATGTACTGAGGAATGGTCTTCATCTTGTCACTCTGGCTTACCAACAGCGGCCATAGGAGGTTGTCCCACTGCCCTCTGAAGGAAAGGATGGCCAAGGTTGCTATCACAGGCTTACAGTTGGGAAACACAATCTTGACAAAGATACCGAACTCACCCATGCCATCGACACGCGCAGCATCAAGGAACTCGGTAGGAAAGGTTGTCAGGTACTGCTTCATCTGGAAGATACCGAAGGCACTTACCAAAAAGGGAAGAATAAGTCCTATATAGCTGTTCTGGATGTGCAGCACCATAACGACCATATACAGGGGGATCATGATAGCTTCGAAAGGAATCATCATGGTTGCCATGATCATCATGAAGACCGTATTTTTTCCCCTGAATGTGAACTTGGCAAGACCATAGCCTGTGAGGGCGGCTAGCATGACAGTCGTTACTGCAACTGTGGTGCTGACTATCAGGGAGTTGGCGATATTGCGAAGAAAAATATACGTTCCGTCATTGCCCATGATCGCCTTGGCAAAGTTTTCCCATTGCAACCCCTCGGGAATCCAGTTAAAGGGCATCCGAAGGATTTGGCTTGAGCTCATAAGCGAGGAGGTCAACATGAATACGATGGGCATCATCGTAAAGAGAAGCATGATACCTAAGAAGAGGACTATCAGTACTTTGGGTAGTGTTATGGTTTTTGGTTTTTGCATCATCTTCTCCTAGTATTCCACATTCTCGCTCTTGGTTGTCTTGAACTGGAACAAGGTCAAACCAAGCATAAGGATAAAAAGCACAACACTCATGGCGCTGGCCCTACTGAGATACTGTTGTTGGATACCAGTAACGTAGATATTGAAGGTGATGACGTTGATAGGGGCCCTAGGGGCACCGTTGGTATAGAGCATGTACTGCGTGCTGAAGGTCTTCAGGCACTGCAACATGGCCATAACAGAGACCAACACTACGGTGGGTTTCAAAAGGGGAAGGGTAATCATCCAGAAATTCTGCCATTTGTTTGCTCCGTCAATGGTCGATGCCTCATAGAGGGTAGAAGGAATGGAAGCAAGGCCAGTGATGAAGAGGATGACAAAGTACCCTATATACTTCCAAAAGTAGATGATCATGGTGGAGACCTGTTCCATGACAGGGTCGACAAGCCACTGGTGGTCGGTTCCAGGAGTCCTCAAAAGGACGTTCATCCACTGGTTTCCCAAACCTCTTGGGTCAAAGATAATCATCCAGATGGTAGCAGCAACAACCGAGGACAGGATTGCAGGGCAATAGTAGGCAATCTGCAAGAACTTCTTACTCTTGTTGCTGGAAAGATAGCTGATGAACACAGCTATCATGAGGCTCAGGATCAAAAGAGGAATAAAGGTACCCAAGGTGAATACAAGGGTCGATTTCAATGAGTTAAGGAACGAGAGCTGATTACCAGCTGTTTCAGGATTGAACAGTCGTAGATAGTTGTCAAATCCAATAAATGTGGGGGGAGCCTTACTGAGTGCTTTCCTGTTGAAGAAGCTCATGTAAAAAGCATTGAGGATAGGATAGAAATTGAAAACCGAAAAAAAGACCAAGGAAGGGACTACAAAGGCTATTCCCCATCGCGCCTGTTTTTTCTCGATGCTATAGCGTTTCATGGAACCCATAGAGTCTCTCCTGGAGAGCGGGCTGAGTTGCCCACTGGTGTGTGATACACACTACATTGAGCCAGAAAAGCCCAAGTAGATTAATCGAATAAGTATCAGTACCTATATTGGGATATATACGGTAAGGAAGAAGAGGTTCTGCCGGTCATGCCGGCAGAACACTCAAATTACATTACAACCTATTGCTCGTCAATAATCTCTTGTGCTGAAGCTCTGAGGGTAGCAAGTACCTTCTCTGGGCTCACACCACCAAGCATCACTGATTCAATAGCGTTGCGGATCAAGGACTGAATCTGTGCAGAGTTTGCACCATAATAGGTCATGTTTGCACGGTTCATGTCATCGATGAAGACCTGGCTATAAGGCATGTTCTTCAGGGTGTCGGATGCTAACAGTGCCTTGGTAGGCTGAATGATGTTTCCACCGCGGGTCAGATATTCCTCACCATGGCTGAGAAGGAAGCCGGAAAGTTTCCATGCAGCCTTGCGAACAGCAGGAGAAGAGTCAGCATTGACCATGAAGAAGTGACCATAGTAGCAAGATGCTACATCATTGACTGCATCTTCAAATACGGGAAACGGAACGACCATCCACTCGCCGCTGTTAAAGAATTCAGGGTTGTCTGCTTCAATGCGTCCTTCCTGATAGAGGCCGGTGTGGACCATTGCAATGTCGTTTGCATCATTGTTAAAAATCTTACGTCCGTTCTTGTAGGTAGGAGAGCCGAGGTTACGACCGTTAGGTCCCCACTGCTGGAAATAGGTAAGGACCTTGATCCAAGCATCATCGCCGATGATTGCTTTCTTGCCATCAGAACTGAGCAGTTCGCCGCCAAGCTGCTGTACCATAGGAACAATGAAGTTCAGATAGTAAGGATAGCGGAAGTCAAATCCACGGCGAATGAGAATGTCACCATTGCGGATGATAAGCTGCTCAGAGAGGTCAGCCATCTCTTCCCAAGTCTTGGGATAATCAGTTTCGGGGTTGAGTCCTGCACTGCGGAAAACCTTCTTGTTGAGATAGATGGACCAGTTGGTCAGCTCAAGGGGAAGGCCGTAGACCTCACCATCGACTGTTACTGTGTTCAAGACGCCAGGGATGTACTTATCAAGCAAGTCCTGCTTGTTGGCATATCCTGCAGCCTTGTAGTCGACAGGGGCCACACGGGCATTGGTGATGTACGCATACTGGTCTTCAATGGGCAGGTTGAACATGTCTGGGCCCTGGTTTGCAGCAAAAGCTGTCTGGACCAGTTCAATCTGCTTCACAGAAGCCTGTGTGGAGCGAACTACGGTGATGTTTGGATTCTTTTTCATGAACTCTGCGATGAGCTCAGTCTCGAGCTGGGTTCTGGCAGGGTCTTCGTGTGTCCAATACTGGATAGTTACAGGAGCGTTCTCATCCATAACCGTTTCCTTTGCACCTGAGGCAAACATAAAGGTAGGGATAAGGAGCGCTAAAACAGCGAATAGCAGTAATGATTTTTTCATACTGACCTCCTAAAGTCATTTATACCTTAAGTGTACATAGGCTCCCAGGCTCAGCACAAGGCAAAGGTTTTGCGTTTACTGACCCGTTTTATGCGCTTAGGAGGCAGACAAATATATCAGAGGCGGATTTGTATTTCAAACATCACAAATGTTAAGACATAGCTGTTATATAGGAATAATCAGTTCTTTTTCTCGTGCTTCTGCATAAAGATAGCGAGTTTTTCCATCGTCTCACTGGAGATGTCATGCTCGATGAGGCAGGCATCCTGTTCTGCTATCTTTTTATCGACACCAAGCATCTCGCTTAGGAAGGTAGTAAGGGTCCTATGCCGGAAATAGACCTGAGATGCCTTGATCTCCCCTTTCTCCGTCAATTCGATGTCCCCATAGGTTTCCTGGTGGATATATCCATCAGCCATGAGAATCTTCATGCCCCTGTTGACGCTTGGCTTTGAAACACCAAGACGGAGGGCTACATCAGTAGTCCTTACCTTACACTTTTCCTGGTGAATAGCCAAAACGGCTTCCAGGTAATCTTCCCCAGATTTTTGCATGCCCCATAGTAGCATGCATCCCTGTATTTGTCATCCTATTGGAGAGCAGGAGAAGCCCAGGAAGGGGGCAAGGAAGAAATCCGTAGGAAAACCATTGACATAGATGTTTGTTTTGACTAACATATATATGAATGAACAAGATAAAGGTAATACAAATGGCAATGACAATGGATGAACTAGCCGTTGGACAACGAGCATGTGTAGGGGCCATCACAGCACCGAAGCAGCTCAAGAGAAGACTCATGGATATGGGCTTCACCAAAGGTGTGGATATAGAAGTAGTCAAGATGGCCCCAATGGGCGATCCCATGGAAGTAACATTGCGAGGATACAACCTCTGCCTTCGCAAGGCTGAGGCCCGCGTCATAGAACTGCGTTAACCATGCAGACGATATCGCTTATTGGTAATCCCAACTGTGGGAAAACCACCCTGTTCAACGCCCTTACAGGCACTACGGCATACGTGGGCAACTGGCCCGG
>Ga0209414_1001479_pt1 | contig 11118 bp, 6 predicted proteins | sample LakVidmifraction_4_FD_181154 | JGI IMG/M metagenome (GOLD analysis project Ga0209414, IMG submission 181154) | Hypersaline microbial communities from Lake Vida, Antarctica - Brine Hole Two &gt;0.2 micron (SPAdes) (version 2) | ecosystem: Environmental > Aquatic > Non-marine Saline and Alkaline >... | reverse complement strand
GGGTACCCTTTGAGGTCTCTGCCATCCTTTTTACAGTACACTATTTTGGTCTTTTCAGGATGTGCGGTCAGACCGCATTCTGTCAGACGTTCTTTTAGAACTGCAAGTGTATGGACAGCTTCCCCATAGCTGCTGCAATGCACAATCAAGTCATCTGCATAACGCACCATCTTTACCAACGGATAGTATTTCTCTAACCATTTGTCCACACAGTATGTATGTGCACTCCTGTTGGGACGGTATCCATAAGAGTTTTCCGAAAATACGGATTCCAACCTGGGTTCGAGATATCTCTTCACCACTTGTTGTGCTATCCTATTGCGAATGATCTTTTTAAAATTGTTGACATATTTCAGCGCCGAATTATGATTGCATTCCCGGGTGATTTTTAAAAGATACTCAAATTTGGAAATGAATTGATGGTCAATATCCTTCATTCGATGATCATCAGCTTTGTATTCTTTATTTAGGAATTGCTCCACATGACTATAACAAGTCCAGTAACGTTTTGCAGTGCTCTTAGAGATGCTTTTACCTGAAAGTATTTGCTCATTGTGCTCTTTAAAGACCTCTAAGGTCATTTTTGCCTTGTCTTTTTCCTCTCCTTTAAACCTCTTTACAAATTTGGAAAGGTTCAAGGGTTCGTTTTTCTCAATGAAACTTTTCTGAACATTTTTGACCTTTTGCCGCATGATTTCTATGAAGTCATTTACCTCATTTGCTTCCACACTTCTACCCATCATTTTTTCTGTTTTAGTGTTCCACTTTTCTGCATCTACACTGCGGCCAATATTAATTTCTGAACGTTTACCATCCATGGTAACCCTCATTAAAATTGGAGTTAAGCCTTTCTTGTTCAGCTTACTTTTTTTGATGTAAAATCGAAGATAAATTGAAGTTTCAATAGTCCGTCTAAATTAGGTCCCGAATTGATCCCGAAATTTAATAAAAATAAAACTTATAAAACAAACTTTAACCTTTATAAGATACTGTAAATCAATATGGTAAACTGCTAATCGGGACTGTTTTTGTAATGATTAAAATAGGTCCCGTATTAGTCCCCTTTTATTTGATATTATATGTATTTTATGATATCATTAAAAATAAGAAACCCCGTAATCAGTAGGATTACGAGATTTTTAGTTGAGTTTGATACTCGAAAAGTGGAATCGGAGGTGTTGAATGTATTTTTACCGAAAAGGCAAATTCTTTAATCCATCCTTTTAAGACATTTTGCTTTTGGGGAAGGGACTATGGGCATTAATGGTATTGTTTTGTCCAATTGGAAGTTTAAATTTTAAGTGGCGGAAACTAGAACGCAGATTCTAAATAATAAAAAAACTGTGTGAAGAGAAAAAGATTTTTAATATCCACATTTTTTTGAAATTTATAAAGAATCTAATACAGGGCGTGCCTGAACACAAAAGGAGCCAACAATAATTGAATCAAAAGTGGGTGGCATTTTTTGATAATTGTTGAAAAATTTTAAAATTTACTTTTTCTTCAATTCCAATAAATTATCGAATTTTTTTTGAATTTAATAATCGTTCTCTCAATATATTCATATCCTGACCTATCTTTTCTTCAATAACCCTTGCGTAAATCTGCGTAGTGGCAATTTTGGTATGTCCTAGAAGTTTTGAAACTGTCTCAATAGGCACTCCATTACTCAAAGTAACCGTAGTTGCAAAAGTATGTCGAGCCATGTGGAAGGTCAAATTTTTTTTAATCCCACACAAATCTGCAATTTCCTTTAGATAACTGTTTAACTTTTGATTGGATAAACGTGGCAGTAGATTTTCATTAATCCGTGTTCTAGAATGGTTTTTATATTTATTAATCATGTCTTCTGCCTGCTTCAACAACGGAATTTTAAAAGGAGTTCCAGTTTTTATTCTTTTGGCCATTATCCAAAAAGTGCCATCTACTCCTCTTACGAGATTTTCAGCGGTCAACTTTACGATATCACTATAAGATATACCAGTGTAACAACTAAAAACAAATAAATCTTTAACTACAAGTAACCTTTCAATAGATGAGTATAAGTTTTCAATTCGATCCAACTCAATATTGCTAAGGAACTCTCGTTCCCGTTTTTCGATTTTGGGTTTAAAATTAACGAATGGATCCCGCTCAATCCATTCCATTCGGTAAGCCAAGCTAACCATCCTACGAAGTCGTTTAATATGTTTCATGGCAGTATTGTTACCGATTTTCGGCTGACCACTTTTTGGCTCATAGCTCCGTAAAAAATCCTCAAACCCTATAATAAAACCATAATTTAAATCTTTGAGATAAATATCTAGAATTTTGTATTCCTTATTAATATAGGACAGCATATATCTCTGACTTGTTTGATATTGCCGCATAGTATTATTATGCAATTTGTGCTGCATTTTTTCATTATGGTAGTCCACAATATCCTGAAAGGTGAAGTGCTTTTTAGCCTCACCCAGGAATTGAGCTTTAATGGTTTGTGATGTAAACGTTTTCCCTTCTGATTTTAAGCGCTCATAGATCCGGTAGATTTTGGACTGCACCTCGTCTAGATAAAGATTAAGGGCACGGGAAGTTTTGGATTTCCCTGTGAGTCTTTGCCTTTTAATATCCCAAGCATCAATATCAATTTTTCTTTTTAAACTGATATTTACCCTTTTTCCATTTAGAGTAACCCGAACATAAATATTAGTTTGATTGTTTACGGCGCGTTTGCCGTATATCCAAAATAGGATAGAAAATGTTGAAGAAGTTCGCATAGTTGTCGTCTTTAATGGTTAAACATTAGTTAGACGAAAGTCAAATCAACTAGCCTGAGGTATCAAGATACATCATTCTGTCAACATAAATAATGAAAAATAAAAGATGTTGACGATTTGCGACCTTTTAGAACCAAATACAATCAAATTATATGATTGCCCTAAAAAGATAAAACCTTGTAAATCATAAGATTTACAAGGTTTTAAGGGTTTTTAATAACCCCTTTAGCGGTCTGGACGAGACTCGAACTCGCGACCCCCTGCGTGACAGGCAGGTATTCTAACCAACTGAACTACCAGACCAATTTTTTATTAAACGATTATAAAACTCGGTGTTTCTTTGATTCTTTAAAAATCTTTCTCGTTTAATCGCTTCTTTTCTTGTCAAAATTTTTTCAAAGTAAACTATTTCCCAGGGAAGCTTCCTACTGGTGTATTTCGATTTCCCTTCATTGTGGTAAAACAATCTCTTGTCAAGATCTTGCATTTGACCAATATAAAAAGTTCCATCCAATTTACTTCTTAAAATATAAACAAAAATCATTATGAACTTGTTGTCTGCGTTACAGGCAGTCCCGAGTACTCGGGATAACCAACTGAACTACCAGACCAATTTTTCAAAAATCTTAGGTAAGTATTCTAAATTCCCAATACCTATCGGGGAGAACTACCAAACTAATTCTTAATTACTCACCTAACATTCCTGATAGGCGAGCGCAAATATACACCCGTTTTACAATTCCGCAAACCTTTTTTGAGTATTTTTCAGTAAAAAAATTATCTGCTTAGACAAACTTTTGTCTTTCAACAAAATAACTCGTCAAAATCTTATCTAAATTTTTATTAATGTCTGCTTCCACATAGCTAATCTTGTATTTTGCGCACTCCATTTTTAGCTCGGCAATATATTGTTGTACCGCTTTTTTATAGTTTTCCCGTATATTATCTGAATATAAATCTATCGTTGCCCCGGTTTCTACATCGGTAAATCGTTTTGGAATGTTTTCAAAATCAAATTCAAACTCCCGCTTTTTATCCATCACGTGAAATAGCACCACTTCGTGCCTGTTGTATTTTAAATGCCGTAAAGCTTCAAAAAGCGCCGCTTCTTCCGTATCGGCCTGAAACATATCGGTAAAGAGGAAAACCAGGGAACGCCGTTTTAATTTTTCGGCAATTTGATGTAAAAAAGTGTAAGTTTTAGTCGCTTTATGCTCTTTTTTCTGCGCCATGCTTTTATTTAGTGCATCCATTAACATATACCGATGCCGGTCACTGCCTTTTTCCGGTGCGTAAAACTCAAATTCGTCGCTATAAATACTAAGGCCTACCGCATCCCGTTGACGCTTTAGAATCTGCATAATACTGGCAATAGAAAGAACCGAAAAGCCTATTTTATTCAGCGAGTCAATCGAATATTTTTTCCTTTCGGGATAATGCATCGAGGCCGAATTATCCAAAATGAAATGACAGCGTAAATTGGTTTCCTCTTCGTACCTTTTGGTGTATAACTTATCGGTCCTGGCAAAAAGCTTCCAGTCTATATGTTTAGTGCTTTCGCCAGTATTATAAATTTTATGTTCGGCAAATTCCGCAGAAAATCCGTGAAACGGACTCTTATGAATTCCCGAAATATACCCCTCAACCACTTGCTGTGCCAGTAGCTCCAGATTGGCAAAACCCGCTGCCGAATTGTAAATTTCTTGCTTTATATCCATTGCCTACTAAGATACTATTCTAAGAGCTTGTTTAAAAACTCTATTTTCTGATAAACCAATGTTTTGGGAACCGTGGCGTCACATAAAATGAGCAGTATATCCCGATATACAACTAATTTTATGTATAACCAGAACCCTATAATCTTGATTATCAATTTATATTTTCTTTAAACAAGCTCTAAAAGAAAAAACCCGACTCTAAAGCCGGGTTTGTAAATTTTATGATTAAAAAAATACTATAAAAGCTCATCAATAGCTTCTGCATAAGTATTCTTTGGTGCTACGCCTACCTGGCGACCTACTACTTCCCCATTTTTAAAAATAAGTACTGTAGGTATATTTCTTACGCCATATTTAGCCGCAAACTCCTGGTTGGCATCAACATCAAGCTTTCCTACAACAGCTTTTCCGTCATATTCAGTACTAATTTCCTCAATAATTGGTCCTACCATTCTACAAGGTCCGCACCAAGCTGCCCAAAAATCTACCATTACAGGTTTATCACTTTTAAGCACCTGCTCTTCAAAATTTGCATCAGTTATTTCAATAGCCATAATTATTTGTTTTTTCTATTAATGTAATCAAAGTGTAAAATTAGTCAATTATTTCTGCTTTCCTTACAAGACCCGTATTGTATTTAACTATAGGTCTATTTAGGGCTTTTATTTGGCGGTTACCCCGCGCTTGTAGCGCACGGTCGGGCTTTCAGCGCTACTTCGGTAGCTTGCTTCAATCCCTAACCGGGAAGACAGTGGCCATTTTCAGTTGCAGGAAAAATCAGTGCGCGGCAGCAGTGAGCTGCTGGCAATAGGCAATTAAAAATTCGCGTATTCGTCGCTTTATATATTAATTGCTGCAAACGGACCACTGAGAACTGTTAACTGCCAACTGCGAACCGATTCAATTCAATTCAATTTATACATTACCTGTTCTTCTTCGAGGGTTTGTAATAATTCCTGCGAGATTTTTACCTTTTGCTTTTTACTGGGCATGTGCAGTTTCACCTGATCTTTCATTTCATAAACTACAAAATTCAATTTATGGTCTCCGCGGTGAGTTCTAAATACATCTTTAAACCAATTGATCTTTTCTTCCTGAAGATCGGCAATATCCAGTTGGATCGTTAATTTCTTGGCAAATTGATCCATCACATCGTGCAGCAAATAAATATTATTGAATTGGATGCGTGGTTCGCCTTTTTTACCGGTTTCCTTATTGGTCCAGCCTTCTTTTACAAAAACTTTTATGTGTACAAACGAGTTGGGAACCAGAAAATGCCTGAATTTCAAATACTCCTCTCCAAACATCCTAAATTCATAAGTATCTGTATAATCTTCTATGCTAAACATGGCCCAGCCTTTTCCCATTTTGGACACCCGGTGCTGCACATCGCTTATCACTCCGCCAAAAGTAAGGTCTCTATTCACACAATTCCCCAACTCCTGAAATTCCCCGAGTTTCCCATTGCAGAAATAGTCCATCTCATATCTAAAATCGTCCAACGGGTGGCCGGAAATATAGATTCCCACCACTTCTCTTTCCCGTCTTAGTTTTTCCATAGTGCCCCATTCTTCGCAAGGTGGCACTACCGGTTCCGGAATTTGCACCTCACTGGCTTCCCCAAATAAACTTACCTGAGAAGAGTTTTCGCTCTCCTGGAATTTAGCGGCGTATTTTATCACTTTTTCTAAAAAAGTTATCCCATCTCCCTCATCGTGAAAGTATTGCGCCCGGTGCGTTACCCCAAATCCGTCAAAACCGCCGGCAAGGGCCAGGTTTTCAAAAGCTTTCTTATTGGCAGCTCTTAAATCTATACGCTTCGCCATATCAAAAATAGAACGATAAGCCCCAGCATCTGTTTTTCTGCTTTCCACAATGGTTGCTACCGCACCTGCGCCTACACCTTTAATAGCGCCCATTCCAAAACGAACGGCATTATTTTTATTTACCGAAAACTTATAAAACGATTCATTTACATCTGGCCCAAGCACCTCCAGCTTCATGCGCTTGCATTCTTCCATAAAGAAAGTCACCTGTTTAATATCGTTCATATTATTAGAAAGTACCGCCGCCATATATTCCGCAGGATAATGCGCTTTTAAATAAGCGGTTTGGTAGGCAATCCAGGCATAACAAGTGGAGTGCGATTTATTAAAGGCATAGGCCGCAAAAGCCTCCCAGTCTTTCCATATCTTTTCTAAAACATCACGCGGATGCCCTTTTTCTTCCCCGCCATCTAAAAACTTTGGTTTTAATTGCTCCAGTAAAGCGAAGATTTTTTTACCCATCGCTTTTCGTAAAACATCGGCTTCACCTTTACTAAATCCGGCAAGTTTTTGCGAAAGCAGCATCACTTGCTCCTGGTAAACGGTAATCCCATAAGTTTCCTGCAGATATTCTTCCATCTCCGGCAAATCATAAGCAATATCTTCTTCGCCGTGTTTTCTGGCAATAAAGCTAGGGATGTATTCCATAGGGCCGGGACGGTACAGGGCGTTCATAGCAATAAGATCATCAAAAACCGTAGGTTTCAGGTCTTTCATATGCTTCTGCATCCCGGGCGATTCATATTGAAAGATTCCAACGGTTTCCCCACGCTGGAAGAGTTTGTAGGTTTCCTCATCATCCAAAGGAAAATCATCGGGCACTAAATCTATATTATGCCTGCCTTTTACAATCTGAACCGTATCCTTAATAAGTGTCAAGGTTTTTAAACCCAAAAAGTCCATTTTTAGGAGTCCGGCATCTTCAACCACCGAGTTATCAAATTGGGTAACGTAGAGATCTGAATCTTTAGCTACCGAAACCGGCACATAATTGGTGATATCACTGGGCGTGATAATTACCCCACAGGCGTGAATCCCCGTATTTCTCACCGAACCTTCCAGCATCCTCGCCTGATTTACCGTTTGGGCTTCCAGGTCATCTCCTTCAGAAATATTTAAAAGCTCGTTGACTTTTTCTAAATCCTCGCTTCTAAATTTTTGTTTCAATTCTTTTGCATCCATCCCGAAAATTTTCCCGAGTTTGGACATCGTAGGAATTAATTTTGAAATCCTATCGGCATCGCCCAGCGGCAGATCCAATACCCTGGCCGTATCCCGAATAGAAGATTTGGCGGCCATGGTACCATAAGTAATAATTTGCGCTACCTGATTGGACCCGTATTTTTCAATTACGTAATCCATAACCCGGCTTCGGCCTTCATCATCAAAATCGATATCAATATCGGGCATACTTACACGATCGGGATTTAGAAAACGCTCAAAAAGTAAATCGTACTTAATCGGGTCTATATTGGTAATTCCCAAACAGTAGGCCACGGCACTTCCCGCGGCAGAACCCCGCCCCGGCCCCACCGAAACATCCAGGTTTCGCGCTTCTCGAATAAAATCTTCTACAATAAGGAAATATCCGGGATACCCGGTGTTTTCTATTACGGAAAGTTCAAAATTAAGTCGCTCGGCAATTTCTGGCGTAACCTCTTTATAACGCTTTTTGGCTCCTACAAAAGTGATATGTTTTAGATAGGCATTTTCTCCGCGTTTCCCGCTATCTTCTTTATCTTCTGCTACTAAAAACTCTTCCGGAATGGTAAATTCAGGTAAAAGTACATCGCGGGCCAGTTCAAACGGCTCAATTTTAGCAACCACTTCCTGCACATTACTTATGGCCTCCGGCAGTTCCTTAAAGAGATTCTTCATCTCCTCCCCGCTTTTAAAGTAATATTGATTGTTGGGCAAACCATACCTGTAGCCACGGCCACGGCCAATTGGAGTGGCCTGTTTTTCGCCATCTTTAATACACAATAAAATATCGTGCGCGTTGGCGTCTTCCTGGGCGCAATAATAGGTGTTGTTGGAAGCGATTAATTTTATATCATGCTTTTTAGAAAAATCTACCAACACGGGATTCACCCTATTTTCATCTTCCTGATCGTGACGCATGAGCTCGATATACAAATCGTCTCCAAACTCTTCTTTCCACCACAATAAAGCTTCTTCCGCCTGATTTTCTCCTACATTCAAGACTTTACTGGGCACTTCCCCATTAAGGTTTCCGGTGAGCACAATAATGTCTTCTTTGTATTGCTTTATAATCTCCTTATCTATTCTGGGCACATAATAAAACCCGTCGGTATAGGCCTTAGAAGACATTTTTGCCAGATTGTGATAGCCTTTTTTATTTTTGGCCAACATTACTATTTGGTACCCATTATCTTTTCGGGATTTATCGGCGTGATTTTCACAAACAAAAAATTCACAACCTACAATCGCTTTTAATTCCCGAGCCTCTGCCGGTTCATTATTCGCTAAAGCTTCTTCGTTCTTTTCTTTAATCGATTTATTATACGCGCCAATCTCTTTTACAAAATGAAAGGCGCCCATCATATTCCCGTGATCGGTAAGGGCCACCGCGGGCATATTCTCTTTCCCGGCCACATTAACCAGGTCTTTTATGCTAATTGTTGATTGTAATACCGAAAATTGCGAGTGGTTATGCAAATGAGCGAACGGCACCTCATCTAATTTCTCCAGGTTTTCCTGAATCTCTTCGGTAGTAATTTTTTCGGAAGGCTCCTGTTTCTGGAGTCTTTTTCTTATTTTTTCTGAAGCTTTCTTCAGGTTAATGTGTTTTAACCCGATAAGCTTTATCCGCTGCGGATTTTCTTCTGAAAAATTCTCAAAATAATCATCAGATACATCCAGTTGTTCGCTGGCATAAGACCTTTGTCTTATTAATTCCAGAAAACAACGTGTGGTTGCTTCCACATCGGCAGTGGCATTGTGTGCTTCCCCAAAAGCCTCATCAAACAAATGCTCGTGCAACTCGGTTAAGGTTGGCAATTTAAACTTCCCTCCTCTACCACCGGGAATTTCACAAAGCTTTGCGGTAACCTCGGTACAGGTATCTAAAACCGGTAATTTCTGAAGCGTATTTTCCAGGTTTTCCCTATGGAATTCGGCACCCATAATATTGAGGTCGAACCCTAAATTCTGGCCGACTACAAATTTGGTTTTATCTAAGGCCTCCTGAAATTTTTCCAACATTTCAGATAAGGAAACCCCTTCTTCTGCAGCAAGCTCGGTAGAAATCCCGTGTATTTTTTCGGCATCATAGGGAATATTGAAACCATCAGGCTTCACCAAATAATCCTGACTTTCAATAAGCCGTCCCATTTCGTCGTGCAATTGCCAGGCAATCTGGATACATCTTGGCCAGTTGTCAGAATCGGTTAAAGGAGCATCCCAGCGCTTGGGAAGTCCGGTAGTTTCAGTATCAAAAATGAGGTACATTCGTTTTATTTTTTAAGCTTCAGAAGAAAAAATTAGGGCGTTTTGCCAGGCAAAATCCGATGCTAAATTAAGGAACTTTCGGCCCGATTTAAAATGAAGTTTTCACGAATTATCAACCGAAAAATGCAATTGGTCAGCCTGGGCTGCAGTTCGTCAGAAAATACTTTATTTTACTGAAATTAGAAGGTTTATTTGTGCTTAACAATGAACTTTTTAATCTTTACTGTCATGAAAAAACAATTACTCGCTATCATTTTTTTGATCTGCTGGAGCAATTCCTTTAGCCAAACCGATTTCAATTTAACCGAAAAAGAAAAGGATACTGCCTGGGAATTTATAGCTCAGCGTTTTTTTCCTCGAGGTTTTGATGAATTTTATCATCCGGCTAAATTCTATTCAGCTGTAAACTATCATATTATAGATGGCACTCCCGAGGATATTTTATTTCTAACAAATATTATTAAAAAAATTGATCCGCTCATTCCTTGTAAAGTAAGCTATGTACCCAAGGCTGAAGATGCCAATTTTATCATTGAATTTATAAAGTCTAAATCAATAATTTTAAACTTTCATCAAACCAAAGCCAATAACAAGGATGGATATTATAACAATGCGATTAAAAAGCAAAATTATAGATTAGCAATTCCGAAAGAGACCACAGAATTAAAACGTCAGCAAATATTACAATATGTTGCGGTTACCGGATTAACCGATGTAAGCAATAGAAACGTCCCGTACGTACATTCCAATTTTCTTCAGCAACAGAAATCCATATTTTATCCACGAAAATACAAGTTAAATCTCAAAGAAGATTATCCAACTTTTCAACCTATTGATAAATTTTATCTTTCTAAATTGTATGATTCCGAATTGGACGAAGAATTAGGGGATTATATAAAAAGCAGCTATGGCTATTGGTTTTATCTTAATTTTAAATTGGATGAAAATTTAGTAGGCCTTGTTAAATGGTTAACTTTATTCCTTATTTTCCTATTTATAATGGGAGTGGCTTTCAAACCTATTATAATAAAACAACATAAACGACGCTGGATAAACTATATGGCAAATGGGATATTTGCAGGAAGCCTAACTCTACTCTTATTTTTTATTTCCATTTATTTAAAAGTTTATGATACGAATAGTTTATTTAATGTATCTCCGCTATTAGTCATAGTCCTGTGATGCCTGCTATGACCAGCCTGTCGAACAATCGTTCACCAAAATATCTTCGATTGAGCTTATAAATGAACTCATTTAGGTATAATTGGAGATATTTCTTCTTTATTTTATGGTAGGTTCCTCCAAAATTGCGTTTTGCGTTGCTTATCGCAATATGAACCCATTTTA
>Ga0209414_1001478_pt1 | contig 11129 bp, 8 predicted proteins | sample LakVidmifraction_4_FD_181154 | JGI IMG/M metagenome (GOLD analysis project Ga0209414, IMG submission 181154) | Hypersaline microbial communities from Lake Vida, Antarctica - Brine Hole Two &gt;0.2 micron (SPAdes) (version 2) | ecosystem: Environmental > Aquatic > Non-marine Saline and Alkaline >... | reverse complement strand
AGATTTAAGCAACTCTAAACACAATACTTTTTAAGCAAGCTAAATTACTGATTAGACAACCCTTATCATTATATTTTTTAAGAATTTTATATCGAGTTTTAATCATTACATCAATCGATATGAAAGTTAGCCTCCGATTCAGAAATATTATTATAATTGTCATATGTTATATGTATGTTGTAATGCTTACTTATGCTGCCACAAGTAAACTTTTAGATTTTGAAAATTTTAGAATTCAATTAGGACAATCACCTTTGGTAAGTGCTTTCGCCAGTTGGATACCTATTACACTACCGGCATCTGAATTTATCATTGCAATACTTTTACTGGTTCCAAAGTTTAGATTTATTGGCTTATTTGCGGCTTACACATTGATGACAATGTTCACCGCTTACATTTATATTATCCTAAACTACAGTGCTTTTATTCCATGTTCTTGTGGTGGAATTTTGGAAAAAATGACTTGGAATCAACATTTGGTTTTTAATAGTTGTTTCATGATTTTAGCTGGAATTGCCATCCTACTAATGACTAGGAAAAGATATTATTTAACCGACAAACTTTAAAATCATGAGCTATAAACTGAAATTTATCCTCCTTCTTATTTGCACTATTTTTAGTGTTGCGGTAATAATTCAACTGTTTAACCTCTCAGAAGATATCATTCATTATCAAAATCGGTTTATTCGTAGGTTTCCACAACATGTTGCTCAGGAAGTGCACCAGACTAACTTGACTTATAATTCCTATTATTTTGCAGGTAGTGGCGATGGTAACATCTATTTAGGCAACTATACAGCTCCATTACAGATAATGGTATTGGACAGTACATTACAGAAAAGAACGGTTTATAATATAGTATTGAAAGAAAAAAACCTAGCATTTCGTTCTCCTCAAATCAGAGTACAAGATGATCATTTTTTTGTTTTTGAAGGGATTGTCCCTTATATATTTAAAGGAAAGATAAAGGATTGGAAGGCTTCTTTAAGAATAAATAATGGTTATTATTTCTCTCATTTGGAAGCTATGGACTCTGTGCAGATGGCTGTTCGTTATTTAACACCTAAAAGTGGAGAAAACCTAATTGGTACTCTTAACCTTTCAGACACCACAAAAGCAGCTTATGGTCATGGTCTTTTACAAAAACAGTTTGATGGGATATTTGATACAGACGGCAGTCTCCATTTTAACCAACAGCTTAAACGAATTGTTTATGTGTATCGCTATCGGAATGAATTTATTGTTAGTGATTCAGATCTCCAATTGGACTATAGGGGAAATACTATTGACACCATAAGTAAGGCACAGGTACGATTGGTGCAATTAAGAAGTAGTACCATGAAAACTTTTGCTGAACCGCCATTAGTGGTCAATAAAACAAGTGCTGTTGATGGTGATTTATTATATGTAAATTCTGCATTGCCTGGACTTTATGAATCAGAAAATATTTGGAAAATTGCTAGTATTGTTGATGTGTATGACCTTACTGATGCCACCTATCGATCTAGTTTTCCAGTTTATGATATCAACAATAGTAAAATGAAAAGTATGCTTGTATCAGGACATTTTTTATATGCTCTGATTGGTGAAAAAATAGTGTGTTATAAACTTATGGAACATTTAAACCAACAAAAAGCAGCAAGTTCTTACGCTCAATAATTGAACAATAATATATCGGCCGATATCAGGGGTAAGACTGAAAACCTGTAAAAAAGAGTAGGTCATAACTTTTAAATATTTAATATTATGAAAATACAAATTTTAAAAAGAATTATGATGCCATTGGCAGTCATTTTTTTAGGAATCGCAGGTGCTTTTGTTACTATGTCTATGAGTAGTACAGAAGTGCTAAGTCAAATGAAAGGATACCAATATGTATCTCCAGCAAATCCATGTGATTTTGTTGAAAATTGTACTACCGAATGGAATGGCAATCTTTGTACCGCCAGCGACGATACAACAGTATTGTGGAGTAAGTATCAAGAAAATGACATTCATTGTCCTAGAAGGTTGTATAAAATCTCTAACTAATTAGTTTATTGGTTATTTACAATATGCAATGCAGTTCCCAAATTTATAGGAACTGCATTGTTTATTTAATCCTTATTGTGGTTGAAACCATGTTGGCTTCTTTTCATCTTTTAAATAATACCTAAACCAATCGGTAATACGGTTTGTTAAATCAATTTGATTTTCATGCCCCTGAATTACGTGATCTTCCTTAGGATAGATTAACATTATGTGTTCCTTTTTTAATCTACGTAGTGCCAAATAAAATTCCATAGATTGATAAGGATTTACCTGCGTATCTTCTTCACCAGTATATGATAACAGCGGTGCTCTCACATTTGAAACGGAATTGATAGGTGAATTTCTTCGATATCCCTCCAAATCTTCAAACAACGATTTCCCCATTCTTAATTGGAAATGTTCGAATCGAAACATCTCTGGTATTTTATAATTTGAACTCACCGACAAATAACTACTTGTTAAATCTGACACTCCTGCACCTGAAACCGCTGCAGCAAACATATTAGTTTGTGTTATGATAAAATTCGTTTCATAGCCTCCAAAAGAGTGCCCAATAAGTCCTAGTCTGTTTTTGTCTATTGGAGCCAACGAAAGTGCAGCTTTTGTTGCAGCCATTACACAATCAACAGCAGAAAAACCAGGATTACCAATCTCATAAATTATATCTGGCAGTAATACAAAATAGCCTTGGCTTGTAAAATAAGTAACATTCAATCTTGAACCATTCAATAAGCTTGGATTGGTGTATGAATGCAATGCTTTTGTTTGCTTTTCATATATACTTACGATCATAGGATATTTCTTTTCAGGATTATAGTTAAATGGATAATACAATACCCCTTTCATATAAACACCCTTAGAATTTTTATAATCTATTAATCTTGAAGAACCCCAACCATAACAATCAGATTGAGGATTACTTTTAAATATTGTTACTGGAGGATTATTGCCTTTTTTAACATATAAAGAAGGGGACTTATTAAAATCTTCTTGCAGGAACATAAATGCATTAGCATCTTTTGCCTTCCTATATCCACTAATCCATTTTTGTCTATACACTAGAGATTGTTCAGCCTGCCCTTTTAGCAAACTATAATACCCAGATTCACTGTAATCCTTAGTTTCAACTTTTAAGGGTAAATGCCCACTTAAATCAAATATCCTTGATTTTGATACTAAACCATTGTTGTTTTTATCTTTAACAAATCTGAATATTTTACTATTTCCCCTGCCATTGGTTAGTCTTTTGGTTTTTGTACCATTGGGGTTAAACTCCCAGATATCAAATTGGTCATACAGCAGCAGGGACTGATCATCTGTTGTCCACCCAGGAATACCATAAGGTGCTAATTCATCGGAATTATAATAGGTAATATTATAGAATTGAACATCTGTGTTTTCAGTAATATTCGTGTGTTTTTTATCGGTTAAACTATACACCCACCAATCAACACCTTTAAAATATGCTATGTATTTACCATTAGGCGACATGTTTAGATACCCATAACCTCCTGAATGTTGTTGGAGAAAACGGGTTTTCTCTCCAGTTGTTATATCTACCAAGTAATAGTTCCGGTCAGCATCAAATTTAGTTGTAGGTTTATTATCGGATACATTATAGGATAATGCAAACTGTTGATTTCCATTGAGTATTGACTGTAAACTACCATCAACAGCTCTAAATTTACCTGTTTCTGGCCACCAGACAGCAAGCCGAGAATTACTATCTGGAGTTCCATAGGTATTCCTAATTGGATATATATCTTTATCCGCTGAATTCCACACTTCCACATCTGAATTATTTTTAACACTTGTTTCTGCTGGTATTTTTTTCATCATAAAAAATACTCGTTGTTCATCATCTGAAATTCCAAGAGATGAACTGTAATTAGCCTCCAAAATCATTTCTTTTGGCCACGACTTTTCTATTGATGTATCGTATAGAAATAATTGTTTATTTTTAATTTTGTAATACAAAATTGTATCAGCATATAAATCTTTGCCTGCTATTTTTCGACCTGCAAAAACTATTGACGTCCCCTCTTTTTGCCAAATCACATTTTCAAATAATTTCAGATTGCTATTGATCACATTTGTGTTGAAAATTTTCTTACCAAATTGTAGTATCCCAACACTCGCTCCATTTGAATTTGTAGTACAAAAGGCAAGTTTATCACTCTTTGGACTCACAGAAAATGAGGTCACATTTGGAATCGTTTCAATGACATCCCCTTCCAAATTTTGGATTATGATCTTGGTTTTACCCTCTTCTTCATTACAAAAAAGAAGAATGTATTGCTCTTTATTCACTAAAGCAAAACTTTGTACTCGATTAACTTCATGTTTTTTTCCAGTGATTAAATTCTGTAAATGAAATCGATTCTTAGGCAACATACAAGCAAACCAAGTATCAGCTCTAAACTTTCCATTAAACCCTTTTGCAAATGCAATGGTTTGTTCTGTTTCTGTATTTTTAACAAAAAGTGTATCCATTCCCGATTCATACGAAAGTGAATAGCTTACCCATTTTCCGTGATCAGAAATTTCCTTGGCTCTTAGCCTGCTCCATAACTTATAATCATTTGGTGTAAGTTGTTTTGTTTTTTTGACCTGTCCTGATACTGGACAGGTCGTTAAAAACAACATAAAACTAATCCAAACAATTTTACAGCTGTTTAATAATATATTCATTAGTACCCAGGGTTTTGAGGAAGTAAGTTCGGATTCAAGTTAAGTTCTGCTTCAGGGATTGGAAATAAGATATCACTTGCATCCCATCCTGACTTTACTTCAGACAGGACTAATTGAATTTTGTTAAAACGTTTCAAATCAAAAAACCGATGCCCAAACTCTGTAAATAATTCCAATCTCCTTTCTTTCAAAATAGCATCAAGGATTTCAATCTGTGTCATTGCAGTAGTATTCGAAAGACCAGCATTAGACCTAATTACATTTAAATCTTCTTTTGCGCCCGATAAATTTCCTGATTGCGCTCTTGCCTCTGCACGTATCAAATACATTTCGCTTAAACGGAATATGATGGAATACTCTACAGAAGTTCCTGAATAATATTTGTATTTAAATGGGTGAACCCATGTTTTTGTGCCATCAGTAATTGCCTTAGTCCAAAGCGCTTTTCTTTGATCATTATTACTAAATGTATTCATCAAATTACTAGAAAGTGCTACTAAAGGTGGTGGTGTACTCGTGAAATTATACGTAAAGGATTCAGATGCATTACCACCATCGTATCCAGGATCTATTTGCCATATGGTTGATTTGCTTTCTTTTAGAAACATTGTACTCAAATCTTCGTAAACATACAATTGGGTGTTATTTATTATGGTTGAAGTCTCATTAAGAGCTTCCTCCCATAATCCTGCATACAAGTTTACTCTTGCGAGCAGTGCATGAGCTGCATATTTATTAGGACGTGTTCTATTAAATGTAAGATAATCTTCTGGCAGGAGTTGTAAAGCTTGTTCCAAATCTACTTTAATAAGGTTATACACCTCACTTACAGCAGTGCGAGTGACCATTCTATTTAATTCATAGTTTGTAGTTGTTATATATGGCACATCACCAAACATATTGGCGAGATAAAAATGAATCAAGGTACGTACAAACAAAGCTTCTCCTTTTAATTGAGCACGTTCAGTAAGAGACAAATTAACCGACTTCTCTACACCTTCAATAACAGCATTGGCATCATAAATCTGGTTATAGCTAGTATCCCATAAACTTTTAATATCAGGATTGGAGGCAACTATGGAATTGTTATAAAATAAACTTAAAGATTCATTCCCATAGAAGTCAAGCTCGTCAGCATAAATTCCCAATTGAAGCCCCAATCCAAATGTTGAACCCGATAATACCCCATACTCTCTAATTTTAGCATATATCTCTGTCATGGCTGCATTTGCAATAGCTTGATCTTCAAAAACTGCTTCTGCAGTTAGTTGTGAGTTTGGCAATTCTACTTCTACAAAATCATCACAACTGTACATTGACAATACTACTGCCAAAACGCATATTAGTACAATGACGAATTTCCAAGTAACCTTTGTGAGATTCGAACTTTCTATATTTTTATTATTGAAATTTTTCATTGATTTTATTTTAAATTAAAAATTAAATTGTAATCCTGCTGTGAATATTTTTAAGGGAGGGGAAAAACCAAGTGATGTAAACTCGGGGTCTGCTCCTTGATATTTTGTAAAGGTTAACACATTCTGACCTTCAAAAAACAATTTACAATCCACCTCCTTTATGGGTAATTTATATGAAAGTGAAATATTTTTTAAACGCACAAAAGACGCATCACTTATTGCTCCATCACTTTGATTATATTTGGAGTAGGCTTTTACAGCAGCACTATTAACACCTGTTGTATAGATTTGATATGGAGTAACATCACCGGGTTGTTGCCAATGGTTTAAAATAATGGTTGGTTGATTGATTTGAGTACCTTGTCTACCAAAATATCTTGCCGAGTTGTAATTTATTTGTTTCACAAACTGGAATAGAAAATCTAATTGCCAGTTTTTGTATTTAAACGTGTTTTGGAGACCTCCAAAATATTTAGGATTAAAATCTATTAGTGTTTTTTTGTCGTCGACAGTAAGCATGCCATCACCATTGACATCCTCAAATGTATAAATACCCTCCTGAGGGTCAACCCCTGTAAAATGATATACTTTTTGAATATTTAAAGGCGATCCAATAGCCAATCTATTTGCAAATGTTGAACCCTCTAAATTTGGAAATTTTAAAAGTTTATTCTGAGCTACTGTTAAGTTTATATTTGTAGTCCAATTAAAATCTTTTGTTTCAAAATTAACAGATCTCATTGTAAATTCAAATCCATTGTTAAGAACTGTTGCATCTAAATTAGCTTCCAAAGAGTTAAAACCTGTGGTACCCGGAAGTGGCAATCCTATTAATTGGTTTGAGGATCTATTATCATACCAAGCTGCTGTAATAAGCAACCTGTCATTAAAAAAACCTACTTCTAAAGCCACTTCAAACTTTTTATTGGTTTCCCATGCATACTTTGGATTGAAGAGTCTTGTAGGCTGTAATCCAATAGTACCATTGTAATTATTTCCTGTAGATTCATAGGTGTCTAAATATTGGTAGTTTCCAATCTGATCACTACCTGTAATTCCATAACTAGCTCTTAATTTTCCAAAGCTTAAAATATCATTATCTTTAAAAAGATTTTCTTTCGAAAATATCCAAGCTGCACCTACAGCTCCAAAATTGGCAAATTGCTTTCCCGGACCAAAACGGCTAGAACCATCTCTTCTTCCTGTAAGATTTACCAAATACTTTTCTTTCAAATTATAGTTTATACGTGCAAAAAATGCCTGATAGTTATACTCAGCTTCATTACTGGATAAGGTAATTACATTGGATGCTGATGCCAGATTATAGATTAAAGCATCGCTTGTATATCCATATGCATACTGTGCCAACTGATTGTCTTTTTGAGATTGAAATGTAGCTCCAATAAGTGCATTCAATGCCCCTTTACCAATAAACTTATTCCAGTTTAATTGAGGTTCTACAATCCACGATTTTCGATCAATACGACTTGGAATCTGAAAAGAAACTTGTTGAGGAGTTAATCCCCATGCTGGATTGTATTTTGTTGATGGTGAGATTGCTATTATTTTATTGGAAAGACTTGTATAGCCAAAACTTGATTTAAGCTCTAAGTTATCTCTTAATTGATAGGACATCTGTATATTGGCTATCAAGTCGTTGGTGCTAGATTCGGAACTCCCTTCTAAATCTTTTAGTGGATTATCGAAGGTATTATTCTCCCAATTCAAAGAACCATTTTCATCATATAAATCTGGGGCATTGGGAGCTATAAGCAGGGCATTCCTAAAAAGGTCAAATTGGGGTTGATTGTTACCCTGTATGGTATAACCTACCGATACATTCGTTTTAAACTTTTTATTTTCAGATTCATGATTTACATTTAGTTGAGCACCTCCTTTTTCATAGGCAAAATTTCCAGGAAGTACTGTAGTTTGTTTGTTATAATGAGCGCTTAACAAAAATTGTGTGCTTTCTGAGCCACCAGTAACAGAAGCTTGCAGATCAGTGATGTTAGCCGTACCACCCAGTAACTCCTCTTGCCAATCAGTATATTTTGATTGATCCCATTGTGTAAGGTCATAATCCCAAGGTTTCGGTGTTATTCCATCATTATCAAAAGCTTCTAATCGCATTGCAATATATTGCTCAGTGCTTAACAAATCGAAAAAACGAGTTACTAAACCCACACCTGTTGAAAAACTCGATGTAAACCTAGTTTTTCCTATCTTCCCTTTTTTCGTTGTAATGAGTACAACCCCATTAGCTCCACGCGAACCATAAATTGCTGTAGCATCAGCATCTTTCAACACTTCGATACTTTCAATTTGACTCGGATTAATACTATTTAGAGGACTTGGTAATGTTGGAAACACCTGAGAATTATTTCCTGTACTAATAGGGTCTGAAGCATACGGAACACCATCAATTATATATAATGGATTGTTTCCATTTGACCGTATATTATTTTGCCCACGAATTTGTATTTCAAAACCTCCTCCAGGAGTTCCCGTGGTTTGCGTAATATTTACCCCTGCCATACGCCCTTGCATTGTAGCTAATGCATTGGAAACTGGTTGTTTTTCAATGGCTGAGGCGGTAATTTTAGAAATACTTCCCGTACGTTCCTTATCCTTGACCTTGTAATATCCTGCATTGATTTGAACTTCCTGCAAGGCAGTTAAATCTTCCTGCAATTGCACATTGATTTGGGAACGATACTCTACCGGAATTGAGGTTGTTTTATAGCCCAGAAAAGAAAAAACCAAGATATCTTTAGAAGCTACTTCAATGGTATATTTTCCGTTAAGACCGGAAACGGTTCCGGTGGGTTTTCCTTTTACGGTGATGGAGACACCGGACAATGCGCCATTTACATCGGTAATTGTACCGCTGACTTGAAGTGTTTGTTGTTGAATTTTTGAAAATATTGACGTGTTGTTGGCCAAGGTGGAAGCGCTGCAAAAGTAGCCCCCAAAAATAAGGGTAAACACAAATACGCTAAAGACCTTGATTATTTTAATTTTTTTCATTATTATTAAGTATTGGTTAAATTAAACGTGAGTTTTGGTTTGCCATGGCGCTCTATTTTGTTTGAAGACAGGAATAGGGCGTCTTTTTTACAGATTTTAGCATCTGAATTTTATGTACAGCCAATGAAGTGCCTATTGCGAAATGCATCGTGCAAAAAGACGGCTGTATAACTTCCAACGAGAAAACGACTGTTTTTTCGAAGGATGCGGTTCGGTTATTTCGCGGAGCAAATTGTGCTCGGTTTGTTATTTAAGATTGGATTTATGTACTCATTGGCAATTTTTTAACGGTTAAACTAATTAACGAATGAAGCGAGACTGTTAAAAAATGAAGAAGCTTTGCTAAGAATATAAACGGAGTTTTGCCAATAAAAAAAGGCATGGAACTCAGCTTATCGAACAGAGGTACTGGTATACCCGCACAGCAATAAGCGAGCCCACGCCTAGGTCGTGAGCATCATACTTATCATCTCGTGTGCTAAAAATTACCAGTTTTCCGTTCGAGATTCAAAGCGAATGCTTCAAATATTTTCTAAATGAAGTATCGCAAAAATACATTACTTAAAGTAATGAGAAACAAATATAATATAAATAATTGTAATATGGACTATAATCCATTGATAAAATTCATAATAAGTTGGCTATTTGTAAATAAACATTCATATGCTGACTGAAATAGAAATATATATTATAAAAAGGGTTAAAGAAATGCGAGAAATGCATGGAATGACACAAATGGATTTATCGCTTAGATTAGGAAAGGGTGTTGGTTTTATAGGTGATATTGAAGCTCCATCTAAAACTGCAAAATATAACATAAAGCATCTAAATGAACTTGCCAAAATTTTTGAATGTTCTCCAAAGGATTTTTGGCCGGAAAAGGCGCTGTGAAAAACTCATGTGTAAACAAAAAAAGAGTTTTCTTAAATTTGAATTAAATCGAATTTCACACAATCAAACATAAGTTGCATTTAACTAGAAACTAGTAATTATAAACAGTAGCTTTTGCTTGGGTGAAATAAGTTGGTGGCAATTAAATAAAAAGTTGTAGATGATTGAAAAAGTTAAGTATTTAGTAAAAGAAATATTAAAACATAATAATGATGTTTCAGCAGTTAAGATTATGGATAATTCAGTATTTAAATACTCTACTCGAATGATTCACCAATGGTCTGATCCAGAATATGAAATATATCTTTATACAGATCCAGATATTTATGTAAAGTATAGAGACAATATTACTAGAATATCTGATATTATTCAATTCTATATAAACAATAGTTCAGATTTACACGCAAGTTTTGTTCAAATAAAACCTAACTATGAAAAGATAAATATTCTTAGCTCAGAAATTTTAATAACTCAGACACCTTGGGAAGAAATAAATAAATTGCAATCTGAATTAATTCAAAATTTAAAACGTAGCTGTACGTCAATCGATTTTCAAAATATCGGAAATTCCTCTCGGACAATTATGGATAAATTAGCAAGAATGGTTTTTGATGAAACAGTGCATAAGGGTTTGAATGAAATTGACGTTAGAAATGGAAAATTTAAAAACCAACTAAACTCTTTTATATCATCAAGTATTGCAGGAAATCAAAATAAAGAATTAAGACAATTTTCAAAAAGTTCTATTGATTTTACAGAAAAAGCGATTAACCTTATGAACCAAACAACACATAAACTTGATGTTCAGAAGCATTTTGCTGAAGTTTGTGTGATAAGTACAATATCTGTGATAAGTCTGATTAAAAGCATAAATCAAATATAAAACTGCTACCAATAATGGCTAAAAAAAATTGCTCAATCCAACTAAATAGAATGATTCTTTAACCCGTTGGGTGTAATTAAATTATTTGAATTTTGACATTATTAATTGGTCTTTCAAATATAAACTTATTGATATATTGAACCAGAGTTAATGCTGTTATTTTTGCTAATATCCTTGTTTTGAAA
>Ga0209414_1001477_pt1 | contig 11135 bp, 7 predicted proteins | sample LakVidmifraction_4_FD_181154 | JGI IMG/M metagenome (GOLD analysis project Ga0209414, IMG submission 181154) | Hypersaline microbial communities from Lake Vida, Antarctica - Brine Hole Two &gt;0.2 micron (SPAdes) (version 2) | ecosystem: Environmental > Aquatic > Non-marine Saline and Alkaline >... | reverse complement strand
CCACCATATCTACATCAATAGTAATATCTTCACCAAGAAGAGTATCTTCCACAGCAACACGCAGTCCACCGCCGTTTTCTTCGACCTGGGTTACTGAACCTCTGGTCATAAAAATGCCGTCGTTATTCTGTGTGTTTTTGTAAAACAACTCCATACTGCCAGGAGTTCTCATGTGCTGATAAAGTATAAATGCTTTTCCTTCAGCATTGTCATCACAAACATACTGGGCCTGCTTTAAGGCCACCATTGAGGTAACAGAGTTACAGTATGGAAAATCTTTGTCATTATCCTTACCACCTGGGCTCTGGACAAAAGCTACATTAGCAGGAACCTTCCCCTGTATGGATAGCTTTTCAAACTCAGCATTAGTTACTACATTGGGAAGAGTTCCATGTCCGAGATGCTTAAACTGAGAAACGTCAGCTGGCTTCCAACCGGTAGCAAGTACGACAGAACCAACCTTGACAGCGTCAGGATTGATCTTGGTGTATTTTTGTAACCCATCATTTGGATCTTCAAGTTCACCTTTGGTGATGAGGTCTTGATCTTCAACAGTAACCTTAGCGGGAGCATCCCAGTTAGTGCTTGTACCTGCAGCCTTAAAAGAAATACCAAAATCACCAGGAGCCCCGGTAATACGAGCTACTTCTGTGGCGGTTTTAACGGTGATTCTTGAATCTGCATTAACTTCAGCAACCAGCGCGTTAATTGGGTTTTCTTCAAGATCGGTCCATGGAGCTTTTGTTGGGAATGATTTTCTCCAACCAAGCGCCTTACCACCAAGGTTTTCTTCTCTCTCAGTCAGGATAACATCGTAACCTGCAGCTGCTGCTTCTTTTGCTGCGGTCAGACCTGCAAGACCACCGCCCATAACAAGGATGGTTTTATTCGTAACTTCCTGCTGAAATGGCTCTGCTAGTTCCGTCTTTTTTGCTCTTGCACAAGCCATCCTCATGTAATCGCCTGCGGTCTCCGCGAGGAATTCTGCAGCTTCTGCGTGAGGTTCTTCACCTTCAGCAGGCTTTACTTCAGCCCATACAACCTGTTCACGAAGATTTGCTCTAACAGTTATTTTGTCATCACCGAAATTAAATTCATCGGTCATAACCCTAGGGGAACACGCACCTACTACAACGGTGTTAACACCCGCGTTAATATCAGCTTCTATAAATGCCCGACCTTCTGCACCACAAAGACAATCATGTGATTTACAGTCCATAGACATTTCACCAGTTACTACTTCGGTTAACGCCTCAAGATCGAGCGCATCACCAATGCCACAACCAGCACAAATATATGCGCAATATTTTTTATCCATCGATTTTTACCTCCTGGAAGCCTGAATTGCCTTTAAGGCAGCAGCAGTTGAAGATTGAGTACAAGTAGCAACATCTGCAGCCTTTTTAGCACAGCCTGTCGATATCATTGCATTGTCAGTATCAGAGATAATGAAACCGTTTGCATCCATCTGCAGGTCAGCAGGAGCACCTTGCAGCCTAAGTGAGGGTTGCATTCCTGTAGCTAAAACGGCTATATCAACTTGTTGTGATATCTTTTCAGCTGTCAGAGCATTTTCTGCAATTACGGTAACACTGCCATCGGCTTCAAGAGTAATATCAGCAACCTTACCATTAATAAAGGTGGCATTCTCATCGGCCATTTTGGCTTCACGGAACTTCTCATATTTACCAGGAGTTCTGAGATCAATGTAGAAAACGTAAATTTTAGCATCAGGATATTGATCTCTTACATAGGTCATTTGCTTCAAGGTGGCCATACAACAGACATGAGAACAGTACTCAAGATGATTTTCATCACGTGATCCCGCACACTGAACAAAAGCGATGGATTCAATTTCCTTATTGTCGCCAGGACGAAGGATCTTTCCACCGGTTGGTCCGCTCGGTGCGGCCATTCTCTCAATCATCATATTAGTGACAATTGATTGAGACTTGCCAAATTTCAGGTTTTCCATCTTCGTTGCATCGTATGGTTCCCAACCTGTGGCCCATACAATTGCGGCAACCTTGATAGTACAAGTTTCAACCTGCATATCGAGATCAACTGCATTATATTTACAAGCCGCCTTAACTGCCTCGGCACCTGCCGCGCTTAATGCAGTTTTGTCAATAACGTAACGTCTAGGGAATGCCATTTCGTGTGGAAGATAGGCAGCTTTAGACTTGTTCATACCAAAGTTGAAATCGTTATCAATTTCATCTTCGCATGCAGCAGCACAATCCCCACATGCTGTACAGTTGCTGTTTACATACCTTGGAGCAGTTTCAAGAGTAACCTCGTAATTACCAGGACCACCAGTCACAGATTTTACTGTGGTCATAGAATAGGTTCTAATTTTACGATTATCTTTAATACGCTTGAAATTAATTTCTAATCCACAACTTGGCGGACACATTTTCGGAAAATACTCATTTAGCTGAGCTACACGCCCACCAAATGTTGCGTTCTTTTCTACAAGAAACACATCATTTCCGACTTCAGCGGTTTCCAGAGCAGCAGTTAACCCGCTGATGCCACCACCTACGACCAAAACTGCACCAGAGGTGCCTTGCTCGTCAGTCATTCCTAACCTCCATGATTACTAAAATATTGTACCATTGCCATGCGAACTAAGCGCTTACCCCACCAAAGAGAAGCAATGTATGACAACTGTTAAACGATATACAAAGCTTATAAACTCAGAACATAAGTTTTAGCTTATGTTGCCAGGAGATGCAAGCTCTCCTCTGGCAATATAAAATAAAACAGTAGATACAAAAAATCTCCAGAAGTCGAAGACTTCTGGAGATTTCCTTACATCATATCAAACTACCTACAGCTAAGACTACAGCCAAGGTTCGGTTTCTATGATATTAACACACTCAACCTTCTCACACAGCCACTCTTCAGTTTCTGGGTTAAAAGTAGAGTTTACAAAACACTTCCAGTTTTCGTCATCCACACTTGGGAAATCAGATCTGTAATAGAATCCTGGGTAACGGGACTCTTTACGGAACTCAATGTGACGAATATGGGTCTCTACACACCAGATACGATGGTAGTTTTCCCAGCAACGGAGGAGCTCATGGAGATCGCCAGCAGCCATCTTCGCAGCATCTTCACGGAGAAGCTGAAGAAGATCCAAACAGATGTTCAGAAGTTTACCAGAAGTCATGTAGTACGTCGCAACACCACCACCATACTCATCGGTGGCTTTCATGAGACGCATCATAAGACCAGCAGGCTTACAGTAGTTTGGATTAACATCAGCTGCAGTAGAAGCGCCTTTATGTTCCTCATACAGTGCTACTGGTGCGTAAATCTCATCTGCAAGTTCTTGTGCAGTCTGCTTGAGCTCTGGTTTAAAATCAGCATTGTCACGACAGAACTTAACCATCTGCTTAGCACAAATACGACCCTCAGCGTGAGAACCGGAAGAGAACTTATGACCAGAAGCGCCAACACCATCACCAGAAGTGAAGAGTCCGTCTACTGTGGTCATACGGTTATAGCCCCACTTATACTTATGAGCACGAGAATCATTATCGATCTCAGGAACCCAAGCTTCATCTGGACCAGAAACCCAGATACCACAACAACCGGAGTGAGATCCGAGCATGTATGGTTCGGTTGGCATAATCTCAGAACCGATTTTCTCAGGCTCAACATTAGCACCAGCCCAAAGGCCAGCCTGACCAACTGACATATCGAGGAAATCTTCCCAGGCTTCAGACTCAAGATGCTTCCAGAACTTCTTCAGCTTCTTCTCATCCATGCCAGCATCACGACGCTCATCAATAAAAGCATTAAGAGCAACGTCAGTAGCCATGTAGATTGGTCCACGACCTTCACGGAGTTCGTTGATCATCAAGTGGTTACGCAGACAGGTAGGAGTTACAGCAGAACCGCCATAAGGCATGAACTTTCCTAGCTCGTCTTTTACTGCATCGCTGTTTGCATAGAACTCACCAAGACCGTTCTGTACTTTAGCCTTGAAGAGAAGGAACCATGCACCAACAGGTCCGTAACCATCTTTGAAACGGGCTGGGGTGAAACGGTTTTCCATCATAGTAAGGGTAGCACCAACCTGAGCACACATGGTGTAAGTGGAACCTGCATTCCATACTGGATACCATGCACGTCCTTTACCTTCACCAGTTGAGCGTGGACGGAAAATATTAACCGCACCACCACAAGCAACCATTGCAGTCTTGCAACGGAAGATGTGTACTTTGTTCTCACGAGTGGAGAAACCAGCTGCACCAGCAATCTGGTTTGGCTTGTTTTTATCAAGAAGAAGCTTAACGATAAAGATTCTTTCCATGATATTGTCTGCGCCAAGAGCGGTAGCTGCAGGCTCAGCAACGATACACTTGTAAGACTCACCGTTGATCATGATCTGCCATTTACCGGTACGTACAGGGGTTCCACCGTCACGCAAGGTTGCAGCAGGTTTAGAACCGTCAAGGTTCTCGCCATCGGCATCTTTTTTCCAAACAGGGAGGCCCCATTCTTCAAAAAGCTTAACAGATTCATCAACGTGACGACCACAATCATAAATCAGATCTTCACGAACAACGCCCATGAGGTCATTACGAACCATCTTGACGTAACTTTCAATTGGGTTGTCACCAATGTAAGTATTGATAGCAGACAGACCCTGAGCAACTGCACCAGAACGCTCAAGAGAAGCTTTATCAACAAGTACGATTTTCATATCTTCTGGAGCCCACTTCTTGATTTCAAAAGCGGTTCCACATGCTGCCATACCACCACCGACGATAAGGCAGTCTACATCATGCTCGACAACCTCAGGATTCACTACGGCGTTGAGTTCACCTTTTGGTTTATTAGGTAATGCCATTTTCAAATCTCCTTAAAAATAAGATTTTTTAGTTATAAAGTTTCTAACTTAACTTACTTAGGGGTTGGGAGATCAGCCTCGAGCAACAAGCACTCATCATCCAGACTAGCCCCTTTCTCACTAGCGTAAGCATTGGCAGCACCCTCAGCAGTAGTACGAATTGGGAACTTAAATCGCTTCATGTTACCATTACGGAACTTAACAGTCCACATGATGGAATCTGAAGATCTCAGTGGGTGAACCTGGCCGCCCATAGGTACGAAATCATCGTATCCACGAACAAAGATTGCGCCTTGTGGACAAATCTTAACGCAGGAATAACATTCCCAACACGCGTCAGGCTCTTGATTATAGGCCAACATGGATTCAACGTTTAAAACCATTAAATCGTTTGGACAGATGTACATGCACGCAGTTTTATCTCCACCCTTGCAGCCATCACATTTGGCAGGATCAACATAACTTGGCATTTAGCTACCTCCTCAGTTTGTATTAACTGTTGTGACCCTGAACCGACAGGGTCCACTTAAACTATTTACCTCTGAAAAACATCTTGTTTATATACGTTTTCAACTACAGCACGATTAAACAAGTAAAACCCTAACCCCGATAAATGGGAAATAAGTCGGGATAAGTATTTTCATCTAATTATTTCTGCCACAAAAACGCAGAAGATAATTTATAAGGTCCTAAAAACAAATTTTTGGGAGTGCTCTTAAAGAATCTTAATGAATGAGCACTCATTTTTTTACTAAGTACTTTTTATATTAGGTTGACCGGTAATTGTCAAGAAAATTTATTGGTAGACCCATTAGGCTTAACTGTAGTCCTTGCGTACAAGAATTTCACGTGGCTTAGCACCGTCAGGTGGCCCTACTATCCCCTCTTTCTCCATGGTTTCAATCATCCTGGCCGCCCTATTGTATCCTACGCGTAGCCGCCTTTGAACCATTGAAATCGAGGCCTGTCCAGCTTCTGTAACTACTGTCACAGCCTCATCATAACGTTCGTCAAAATCCTTTTCGGCATCACTCTCACCCCCAATTGACTCTTTCTCAATCTCCTGTATTACACCTTCATCATAGGTCGAATTTCCCTGGCCTTTCCAAAAATCGACAATGTCTGCTGTTTCTTTTTCAGAAATATATGCCCCATGGATCCTTTTAATAGCAGATGTACCTGGTGCAAGAAAGAGCATATCACCTGCTCCCAGAAGATTCTCAGCACCTCCATTATCAAGAATGGTTCTTGAGTCAATTTTCGATGAAACTTTAAAAGATATTCTTGTGGGAAAGTTAGCCTTGATGAGTCCTGTCAAAACATCAACAGAAGGGCGTTGTGTTGCAAGAATCAAATGAATGCCTGCAGCCCTTGCCATTTGTGCAAGTCTTGCGATGGCCGCCTCAACATCTTTTGACGCCACCATCATAAGATCGGCCAACTCATCGACAATAATTACGATGTATGGAAGTTTTTCTGGCTGAGTCTCGTTAAAGGAGTCAAAGCTTTTCACCTTAGCCTCCTCAAGCAATCGATACCTGCGCTCCATTTCACGTACTGCCCAGTTAAGAGCCCTTGAAGCAAGCTTTGGGTCAACAACGACTGGATGCAACAAATGGGGAATACCTTCATACCCTGACAACTCAATTCTTTTAGGATCCACCATTAAGAAACGAACTTCTTCAGGTGTCGCATTATACAAGATTGAGGCAATAATCGTGTTTATCCCAACACTTTTGCCTGCACCTGTGGCTCCTGCAATCAGTAGATGGGGCATCTTTGCAAGGTTAGCCATGGATAAATTGCCTACAACATCAAGACCCAACGCAATCGAGAGCTTATGAGAATTGGAACGGTATTCTTTTGCACCGATAAGCTCGCGAATATGAACAATCTTCCTGGATTCGTTTGGTATTTCAATACCCAATGCAGCCTTACCAGGAACGGACCCAACAACACGAACCGACTGCGCTTTTAACCCTAGGGCCAAGTCATCGGCAAGCCCTGCAATTTTATTAATTTTTACACCAGGTGCTGGGGAATATTCATAGGTGGTAACTACTGGACCAGGAGATATACCGACGACTTTTCCTGAAACCCCAAAGTTCTTCAACTTTTGTTCCAGCTGTTTTGACAGCCTGTAATAGACTTCTTTATCTATTTGTTCATGAACCTCCTCACCTGTTTCGAGCAAAGAGAGAGGAGGTAACTTCCAATCACCTCTCGCCACTGGCATAGTAGAAAAATCGTCATCTTTTTCCTTATTTTTATCCCTCCTGGCGAGCTCTTTTAAAACAGGCACTGCATTCCTTTCAGGAACCGTCGATTCGCTTACAGGAATCTCAGCCTTGGGCGTTTTTTTCCTTCTTGCTTTTGGTTTTGATGCGACTGTCGGTTCTTTTTCTTTTGATTTTTTCACGGAATCCCAAACCTTTTTTAATCCACATCTAAGCGCGAGCAAGAGTTGATAGGACGAGAACTGTGCCGACAACATAAGGGAAATCAGAAAAATCATCAGAAAAACAAGTACTGTCCCTCCATGCCCTACCACAGCATCAAGCAACACAAAACCTGTTTTACCAAGAAACCCACCCGTACCCAAATATGACGAATCGTGAATGGTAAAAGATGAAAGAAGGCCACAAAAGGAAATAATTGCGCCGCTAAGCCCGGCAATAACATGTGGGAGCCGGTGAAAACTTATTTTAGAACCGAAAAACAGACCGGAAGAAATAATAAGAAGAGTCGGAAGCAAGTAAGCTCCCCAACCGATAAAGCCAAAGAGGACCTCAGCTATAAGGTTGCCGACTTTACCACTCCAGTTAGCATCAAACTTAAAAATATAGGCAAAAAGACTGAGGTACAGAAAGAGAGAAAGAGAGATACCGAGAACAGCAAGAGCTTCCTGTTTTAATCCCGGTTGGGGAGGTTCTGTTTTTGGGGCCATATTAATTTAACCACTCTTTGATTTGACATTTAGGTGAGTCCTACGGGTACACATGTACCCGTATTTTACCATATATGCAAGAAAGGCTCCAAAAGGTATGAGTTACTTTTGTGCTGTTAAAACTGCATCGAGAACACCATTAATAAACTTAGGCGACTCCTCTCCTGCAAACTTTTTCGCAATTTCAACAACTTCATTTATTGCAACCTGTGGGGGTACATTGTCGCAGTAGATGATTTCATACACCGCAATACGAAGAAGGTTTCTGTCCGTGGCAGCAATACGTGACACTCGCCAGTGACTTGCAGCTTTGGTTATCTCGGCATCGACCTCGCTCAGCGAAGCTGTGATCCCTTTAAGGAGCGTGAGGGCATAGACCCGTGCCTTTTTATTGACTTGAAAGAGCGTGCAAAAAAGATCAAACCGCTCTTCTAGGTCATAACCAAATGACTGATCAGCTGTTATTGTAAAATCTTCCTGATACAAAAACTGGAGGGTAGCTTCCCTCGAAATACGACGTATACCCATTTTAATTATGGTCTCATGTATGGATTGTTAAAAACAAAAGGGGTCAGTGAAGGTTACCCTTCTACCCGACCCCTCAAATTAGTGGCACATAAATCTTGCATACGCAAAATAAGAAAATAATGTAACTCTGCAAAACAGTATTTTACGTTCATAATACTTATTTTAAAAATCATATTTCATGAGTAATATTTTCTCATACTTGCTCCCCTTTAAGGACTTGCAAGATTTAGGTGTCAGGTTATTCATCTCACAAACAGTGTAAGCATCAAACTACTGTATCGACTCAATAAGATTAGCCATCTCAATGGCAGCAATAGCCACATCACTGCCTTTATTACCGGCTTTGGTTCCACTTCGCTCTATTGCCTGCTCAATACTCTCTGTTGTAAGCACTCCAAAAAGAACCGGAACCCCTGTGTCAAGACCTGCCTGAGCCGTTCCCTTTGACACTTCATTGACGACGAGGTCAAAATGAGGAGTAGCCCCCCTGATCACAACACCAAGGACAATGACAGCATTGTACTTCTGAGAACCAGCAAGTTTTTTTGCAATAAGTGGAATCTCAAATGCACCAGGTACGCGTACAACATCAATATCGCTATCTAAAGCGCCAGAGCGAACAAGACTATCTAGTGCGCCTTCTAATAATTTTTCCACCAGAAAAGAATTAAACCTTGCAACAACAATTGCAAATTTTTTCCCATCCGCTTTCAGATTGCCTTCTATAAAATTAGCCATTCTTTTACACCATTATTATTTGTGTCATAGCATTACGCCTAAATATTGCACAGGCAAAATGAAAAAACAACTTACCATTACAAAACATTATTTTTTCATGATACTTATTTTAGAGATCGCATTCCATGAGTATTATTTTCTCACATTTACTCCCCTTCGGGACTTGCCAGTTGCAAAATTCAGCTTGCAATTAACCGTCAACTTCGATCAGATGTCCCATCCGATCCCGCTTACACATCAGGTAATCTATATTCTCTTTACCTGCTGGCATTTCCAAAGCAACACGCTCAACGACTTCAATTCCATACCCTTCAAGACCTACAATTTTCTTAGGGTTATTTGTTAAAATAGTCATCTTACTCACACCAAGATCACGTAGTATCTGTGCTCCAATACCATAATCTCTGAGATCACTTTTAAAGCCTAAACGATGATTTGCCTCAACAGTATCAACACCTTCTTCATCCTGCAGGCAGTATGCTTTGAGCTTATTAACAAGTCCAATTCCCCGACCTTCCTGGCGCATATACAAAACGATGCCACTGCCGTTTTCATCGATCATCTTCATGGCAGCATGCAGTTGATCCCCGCAGTCACATCGTGCTGAACCGAAGACATCTCCTGTCAAACATTCAGAATGCACGCGAACCAGTACTGGTTCATCACCATCAATCTTACCTTTAACAAGAGCAATGTGTTCCATATTATCAACGGAATTGGTATACACAACCGCCTTGAATAACCCTGCATGTTCTGTTGGAACCCGAGCTTCAACTTCACGCTTAATAAGCATATCTTCTCGCAAACGATATGCGACCAGATCAGCTATAGTGACAATTTTTATATTGTGCTTTTTAGAGAAGATTTCAAGATCCGGCATTCGAGCCATGGTGCCGTCCTCTTTCATCACTTCACAAATCATACCCGCAGGAATCTTGCCAGCAAGTCTTGAGAGATCAACTGACCCTTCGGTTTGTCCTGTACGAACGAGAACACCACCTTCACGGGCACGAAGAGGAAAAATATGACCAGGGCTTACGAGGTCTCGTGGTCCTGCATCTGGAGCAACAGCTGCCAAAATTGTTCGAGCTCTGTCCGCTGCTGAAATTCCCGTTGAAACACCTGTTCTTGCTTCTATACTGATTGTAAATCCAGTACCATATGGTGAAGTGTTTTTGGCTACCATCATCGGTAACTCCAACTTATCAACAAGCTCCTCGGTCAGTGTAAGACAGATAAGACCGCGACCATGGGTTGCCATGAAGTTGACCGCATCCCCATCAACATCCTCGGCAGCCATAAAGAGATCACCTTCATTTTCCCGGTCTTCATCGTCAACCAGAATAATCATCTTCCCGGCCTTAATGTCCTCTAATGCTTCTTCGATTGAACTCACAGCCATAGTAATTCACACTTGTCTAAAAAATTAGTAACATATCCCATATTAAGAGCCCGTTGAAGGCTACCTTTTTGCCTGATATCTTCGTTATGCGAAAAAAACAATCCTCGGAATATCAAATATATGCCTGTGGTTATTTTTTTCGAATGCCTTGATCTCGAACAAAAATCCTAGTAAATCAACAGACTCATTAAGGGATTACATAAACCCGTGTTGTGCTAAAAATCCAGGATTCAGTGTATCTTCAGCGTCACCTTCACTCCCCTCTTTAGGGGCGAGAAGTTTTTCTACATATTTCCCAATAATATCAACTTCGATATTAACCTTACTCCCTACCTTCAACAAAGCAAGCGTCGTACTCTTCAACGTGTGGGGAATTATAGAAACAGTAAAATTTTCTTTGGCACAACTATTTACAGTAAGGCTAACGCCGTCAATAGTAATTGAACCTTTCTCAATTATGTACCTACCATGCTCTGCCGGGAGAGAGAAGTTGAAAATTGTATAATCTCCCACTTCTTTTTTTTCACTCACAACCGCCATACAATCAATATGACCGGAGACCATATGTCCCCCAAGTCGATCTGACAGCCGCAAAGCCCGCTCAAGATTCACAGAATCGCCCGGCCCAATGTGTCCAAGCTTTGTCCTTGAGAGTG
>Ga0209414_1001476_pt1 | contig 11140 bp, 9 predicted proteins | sample LakVidmifraction_4_FD_181154 | JGI IMG/M metagenome (GOLD analysis project Ga0209414, IMG submission 181154) | Hypersaline microbial communities from Lake Vida, Antarctica - Brine Hole Two &gt;0.2 micron (SPAdes) (version 2) | ecosystem: Environmental > Aquatic > Non-marine Saline and Alkaline >... | reverse complement strand
CGTACTCGGCGGTGAAGTGCATCTCCTTGGTACGTATCTGGATCTCCATCAGCTTGCCGTCGAGGGCCATGACTGTGGTGTGCAGGCTCTGGTAGTTGTTGGCCTTGGGCATGGCGATGTAGTCTTTGAAGCGGCCTTCGATGGGGGGCCAAAGGCGGTGGATGACGCCGAGGATGGTATAGCACTCGGTAAGGGTGTTGCACAGGATCCTTACTCCTAGGATGTCGAAGATCTCATCGATTTCCTTTTTTCGCTTCTTCATCTTCATGTAGACGGAGTAGGTGTGCTTTGCCCTGCTGGTCACTATGACATCGCTGAGGTTCGCATCCCCACAGGCGCGGTAGATGCTCTTCTCTATTCGGTTCAGGTAGGCTGTCTGCTCACCTTTCTTGCTCAACAGGTAGTCCTGGATGTACTGGAAGGTGTCGGGCTTGAGGATTTTTAATGAGAGGTCTTCGAGTTCGGCCTTGAGCCAGGAGATACCCAAGCGGTCAGCTAGGGGGGCGAAGATATCCAGTGTCTCCCCAGCTATCTCCTTGGCCCTCTCTGGCTTCAGGTGCTGGAGCGTACGCATGTTGTGCAGCTTGTCGGCCAGCTTGATGATGATGACGCGGATGTCCTTGCTCATGGCGAAGAACATCTTCCTGATCGTCTCAGCCTCCTGGGCGCTTCGGCTCATCGCCTTGAGGTTGCTGATCTTGGTCTCGCTTTCGACCATGTCGGCAACTGGCTGTCCGAAGAGTTCGGCAATCTCCTCATAGGTAGTGTCCGTGTCTTCGATGGTGTCATGCAAGAGCCCTGCTGTGATGGTGTCCGCATCCATCTTCAGCTGTATGAGGATCTCTCCCACTGCTAGGGGGTGGATGATGTAGGGCTCTCCGCTGGCTCGTTTTTGATTGTTGTGCTTGGATGCAGAGTAGGTGGCGGCTGCAAGGATTTTCTCCTGGTCCGCTTTAGGGTATTTGAAGGCTTTCTGGATGAAACGCTCTATCAGTTGTTCGTACAATTATGTATCCCCCATACTACTCTCTCTCTTCCAGACAGGTCACACTCGCTCTTGATCATTCTAAACCCTGAGGCAAGCAAGAGCTTCTTGACCTCATCTGCCTGTCGGTAGTCACACTCAATCATCAAGGCACCTCCATCATGCAGGCGCGAGGTGCTCTGCTCTATCAAAGCTCTGATAAGGCGTAGGCCATCACTCTCGAACCCCTCAAGGGCAAGAGTGGGCTCCCTCTTCACATCGTCGCTGACCTGTTCACACCATTCACGGGTGAGATAAGGGGGGTTGCTGACGATGATATCATATTTATCAGGGTGAGTGGAAAGAAGATTGCCTAGGATCAAAGGCATCTCATGTCCTACAAGCTGTAAGGCATTGGCCTTGGCCACAACAAGGGCATCAGAAGATATGTCAGTGAGGACTACATCATAGCCAAGTTCGCAGGCTAGGGTTACCCCAACACATCCGCTTCCTGTACAGACATCGATGATAGAAAGATTTCCCTCACTCAATCTTGCATGCGAGAGAGCGACTTCCACCAGGGTTTCGGTATCGGCTCGGGGGATGAGCACCCGCTCATCAACAAGGAACGATCTTCCATAGAACTCCTTAGTGCCAAGGATGTATGCCATGGGGCGGGAATCCAATCTTTGAAGAAGTAATCTTTCAAGAACAAGCAATGCATCTTCAGAAAGAAGGTTGTCGGAGTGCAGGATCTGATCCACCTGAGAGAGAGAGGTCGCCTTCTCTATGAGTAGGCGAGCCTCTAGCTCAGGTGTCTCTGTTATGTTGTTCTCACGGAGAGATTTTGCACAAAAAATCTTATAGTGCCCTACCGAAGTGTCAGCCATATCAAGCTTCCTGGATGGCCAGTTCACCTGCAGCTACCTTCATGGCATCAATGACTTCCTCAAGCTGTCCACCCATAATGAGTTCCAGCTTGTAGAGGGTGAGGTTGATCCTATGGTCGGTAAAGCGGTTTTGGGGAAAGTTGTAGGTGCGGATACGTCCGCTACGGTCCCCTGACCCTACCTGTATCTTACGGGCTTCTGAACGTTCACGGTTTTTCTTGTCTTCTTCCAGGTCAAACAGACGGGAGCGCAGGACACGCAGGGCTTTTGCCTTGTTCTTGATCTGGCTCTTTTCATCCTGACAGATAACGACAAGGCCTGTAGGAAGGTGGGTGAGTCTTACAGCACTGTCAGTGGTGTTAACACTCTGGCCTCCTGGGCCTCCAGCACGCATGACGTCAGTCTTCAGGTCTTCAGCCTTGATCTCAATGTCGGTCTCTTCTGCTTCGGGCAAGACTGCTACGGTGACAGCAGATGTATGAATCCTTCCTCCACTCTCGGTCTCGGGGACACGCTGGACACGGTGTGTCCCGCTTTCCCAACGTAGTGAGCCAAAGACATCCTTGCCGCTTACCCCGAATACCAGTTCCTTGAAGCCACCGATACCGGTCTCATTCGAGCTGATAACTTCTATCTTCCACCCTTTTTCGTCGGCATAGTGGCAGTACATCCTAAAGAGGTTTGCCGCAAATAGGGCTGCTTCATCACCACCGGTACCTGCTCGTATCTCCATGATGATGTCTTTGCCTTCCATGGGATCGGGGGGAATGAGCAGCATCTTGGTCTTCTTCTGAGATATAATAAAAGCTTCCTTGAGGCCGTTTAGTTCCTCATGGGTCATCTCCAGCATCTCAGCGTCCTTCTCTACATGGAGGATATGCTCTGCATCAGAGATCTGACTGAGCAGGCTCTGCATGTTCTGCAACTCATCGACGATTGGGGCAAGGTGTGAGCGCTCCTGGTTCAGGCTCTTAAATATCTGCATATCCTGCATGGTCTCAGGAAGACTGAGTTTCGCATCTATATCTGCAAGCTGCTTTTCGTATTCGGGCAGTTTTCTTAGCATGGGTATCTCCTACGTGACTATTTCAAGTATACAAAACTAGCTTGGGTTTGCATAGCATTGCTAGATAGCCAGTTAGAGGAAGTTACATTTGAATATCACTTCCTTATGATTCAAGCAAATCCATGGAAGAAAAGAGAAAGAAAATGTTGTTACAGCTGGGAGTTAAATCAAAATATTCCGTTGTTATAAATAAAACTAAGGGTTTGTTAAAAAAATTAACTAAGCAAAAGTCTCCGACGGAGACATCAAATAATTCCACTCCCCATGGAACTCGTTCCTGCTGATGTTGAGCTCCTGAAGTTTCCCGTCTGAGACCTTGATGCCTTTCTTATACTCGTTGGTATCAAGCCATATCTCACTTTCAGACCACCCTTGTTTGATGTGGATTCTATCAGACTGATGATGATAGCATGGGACTCCAAGGGACGCCCTCCCCAGTTCTTGCTTATGTGACTGAACACGCGATGCTCAATCTTGTTCCACTTGGAAGTCCCTAGGGGGAAGTGGGACACATGTATCTCCAGCCCTGTCTCATTGGACAGCTGCTGCAATGATGTCTTCCAGAGCTTGTTCCTGCTGCCATTGCTACCATCACCGTCAGCTGTTATATATAGCTTGGATGCCCCGTGGTACTTGAGGCAACCCATCTCATCCCACCAGGTGCGGATGCTCTGTGCGGCAAACCTTGCTGTGTCGCATCTGATGCCCACATTCACATACCCCTCGTTCTCCCTCACGTCATAGATACCATAGGGACTTGCCTTCCCCAATCCCAGGATAGGGAAGTTATAGTCAAGCACAGGGGGGGGATTCCCTTTCGGTGCGTACTCGGCACCGTTGTTCTTGAAGTTCCCTATGTTTTCCATTTTCGTTGTATCAACAGAAATTACAGGTTGCAATTCTTGCATAAAGGACTTTGCCTTGGCATCGATAAGAAGAACCTGCTCATCCCTGTCAACATGGGGCTCGCCCCCCTGCAGGACTTTCTGGTTGAGCTGCAGGCTGTAGCCCAGCCCTTCAAGAAGCTCTCCCACCTTGACGTGGCTTATCTTATAGCCTTGGGACACAAGCTCTGCCTGCAGGTTTCTGAGGCTCTTTGTTGTCCAGCATAGGGGGTTCTCAGGGTTCCCTATCGTGGATTCTGAAACCAATGCCTCCAGTGCTTCGTCGATGCCAAGATTGGTCTCCTTGATGCTCTTTCTTCCAGCACCCTTAGCCCTTACACCACCTGTTTCAGCCGAGGAGGTTCGTGCCTTTGGGTCGGATATGGCCTCAGTAGCTTCTTTCATGCCAAGGCCATTGCCTCAATGCCCAGAAATATGCGTCTTTGGCTTTCTGCAAGCAGGGGAATTATCTTGGCTATCCTGGTTTTTGTTGCATCATCTATCATAAAAAGAGTGTATCACAACAGGTTAATACAAATAAATGGTTAATGTACTAACAGTTTCTGAGCTATGTTTACAGAGTGCAATAATAGTAGAGCAAAATTGTTGAACAATTATGTTGACATATGGTGTAGCACAGTTTACTATTTAATAAACAGTACAAGGAGTATGGTATGAATCTAATGAAAAAACTTTTAATGATCTCTCTTATTTCAGTGATTGCTCTCTCATTTGCCTTCGCACAGGGAAAGGGAGAAACAAGCGAAGGCGATCGCCCTGCATTTATCTCAATTGGAACTGCTTCTGCGGCAGGAGCGTATTATCCGATTGGTGTTGCGCTTGCGGATGTCTGGAACAAGACATTACCAGGAACCCGTTTCAGTTCCCAAGAGACCGGAGGCAGTGTTGCTAACCTTAATATGATCTCCAGCGGAGAATTGGAAATGGGAATGTCGAATGAGAATGTTGCCTATACGGCCAGTCTTGGACAAGATCCATTCAAAGAAAATATTGATTTGAAGGGTGGCTGGATTCTGAATAATAGTAATGCAATCATAGTTGCCATGGGAAAATCTGGGATTACCTGTGTGGCTCAACTGAAAGACAAGAAAGTTTCCCTTGGCGCTCCAGGATCCTCGGCAAATGTTTTTGGAGAATTTATTCTTGCATCTGAAGGGCTGGAGAAAGGTGATTATGAACCAGTATTCATGGGTTGGCAGGAATCAGCAGATGCAATGAATGATGGATTCATTGATGCTGCACTCATGGTTGGTGGGCAGCCCTTCCCTTCTGTAACTTCACTTGCTGTACGTGCCCCTGTCCAGGTGCTCACTTTCAACACGAAGAAGTTTCGTGAGTTGAATAGCTACCCATACGAAACAGATAAGATACCTACAGATATGTATAACATGAAGCAGGATGGTGACTCGGTCATAATCCGTTCGGTTGTCTACATCAGTCCCGATCTCTCAGAAGAAATTGTCTATGATATGGTGAAGCAAGTATTCGAGAATATTCCAACGCTTGTCTCTGCTCACCCTTCTGCTTCCGGGACTCGTCTGTTCTCTGAAGAGGCTGCCAAAGATATCGGCCTTTCAATTCATCCTGGCGTTATTCGTTATACGAAAGAAATCGGTGAATGGTAATGATAAAATATCGTAAAACAGTAGCAAAGGTATCATGGTTGCTAACCTTGGTTTTTATAACCTTCGTTCAGCCACTTTATCTCCTTCCGATTGAGCAACAGCTTCCGATAACCTTGATGCTCGTGATGATTGGTCTGTTCTACCATAGGCCATTCATCAAATCAAAAGGAGAGATGAAAAAGCTTGGTTCTATCTCACTGCTGGTCTTCGACTCATTGTTTGTCGTTGCAGCAATTGGGGTAGGTCTCTACATCACACTCAATTACTATGCCATCATTTATAGACAGGGAGCCTTTACTTCAATTGATTCAGTGGTTTCTGTCGTTGCTGTTGTGCTGGTCTTGGATGCAGTGAGAAGAGCTGTTGGTTGGCCTCTGACCATTGTGTGTCTTGTTGCGCTCGCCTATGCTCTTTTTGGAAGGATGATGCCCGGAGCGCTATTTCACAGAGGATATGCAATGGATAGAATTTCCTTGCAGTTAGCCTTGAGTTATTCGGGGATTTATGGAATTCCATTGCAGATTATGGTCCGCTACGTTATTCTCTTCATCGTATTTGGAGCATTATTGCAGGTGAGTGGTGCTGCTGATTTCTTGGTAAGATTTTCTACATCCTTCGCAGGTAGGTATACTGGAGGATTGGGAAAGGTCGCTGTAGTTGCAAGTGGATTAGTTGGCAGCATCTCGGGAAGTGCAGCAGGCAATGTTGCTACAACTGGAAGTGTCACTATCCCAGCAATGAAAGGTTCCGGATATGAACCACATTTTGCAGCTTCGGTGGAGGCAGTTGCTTCCACCGGAGGGCAGATTATGCCGCCGATCATGGGTGCAGCAGCATTTCTCATGGCGGATTATTTAGCTATTCCCTACATCCAGGTAGTAAAAGCTGCAATTATTCCAGCATTTCTCTATTTTTTCAGTGCTGGGGCCGCCATTGATATCTATGCAAGATCCAAAGGTATTGTTGGTTTGCCAAAGGACAAAATACCCTCATTCGTGAATGTTCTTCGAACTGGTTGGGTGTTCCTTGCTTTGATTTTTCTAGTCTATGGAATGCTAATTATAGGTTTCTCGCCAACACTGGCTGCTTTCTCCGGTATCCTTGCTGCAGCACTCCTGATTGTAGTGAGGAAAGTCGGTATCAAAGTGCTCATAGAAGCATTGTATGATGGAGCTCAATCGGCAGCAAAGTTGTGTGCTGTGACTGCTGGTGCTGGAATTGTAGTTGGTGTTATCCAATTGACAGGATTGGGTGCCCAGCTTGCAAGTTTCATGGTTGAAATATCCCAAGGACATGTATACATCCTTCTGATTCTGGTAATGTTTGCTTCTATTATCATGGGTATGGGAATGCCCACTACTGTGGTATATGTGCTTCTTGCAGCCTTGGTAGCTCCGGCACTTGTGGAGCTTGGAATCGATGTGGTTGGTGCACATTTTTTCTTCTTCTATTTTGGAGTATTGGCAGCAATCACACCTCCTGTTGCTCTTGCTTCTTATGCTGCTGCATCAATAGCAAAAAGTGATTTTAATAAGACGGGATGGATGGCATTTAAGATTGCGATACCAGCATTCATCATTCCATTCTTCTTTGTGATGAATCCTGCGCTTCTAATGAATGGTTCGGTGTTCCAAATCATTTATTCAGCCTTTACTTCGGCTATTGGTGTGTGGATGATTGCAGTCGCTACTATGAACTATTTCAGAGGGAAACTCCCCTTATGGGTTCGCCTGGTCATCATTTTTGGAGCAGTTCTACTCATTGGTCATAGCTTTATAACCGATATCTCTGGATTTATGATTCTAGCAGGATTGATTTTTTACGGGATAAGAAGGAAGAAAGTGACTCCCCAGCAATCTGAACAGGTAAATATGTGATAATGAATACGTTTATGTTAAAAAAACGGAGTAAGGTGTTCATTATAAGAATTGTCATGGGCCCACGCAGAATACAAAAAAAATAAGGAGAGTAGTATGGTCTCACCAGGATATATACCGTTTCATCCTCATCCGAGTAAGCCAGAATTTATGCTTCCACAGGGTGCCTGTGATTCACATTGCCATGTCTTTGGCCCTGAGGATACGTTTCTCTATGCATCGACTAGCAGTTATGTCCCCGTTGATGCCCCAAAAGAATTGTTATTTTCGAGACACCGACATCTGGGAATTGATCGTGCAGTTATTGTTCAGGCAAGTTGCCATGGAATCGATAACAGGGCTATGATTGATGCCTTGAAGACTGCAGGTGATGCCTATCGTGGGATTGCAGTTGTCAATTCCGAGATTACTGAAACCGAACTTCGGGAAATGCATGAAGTAGGGATCAGAGGAGTTCGTTTCAATTTCGTGAAGCGCCTGAAAGCTAGGCAGCCGATTGAAGTGCAAATGAAGATTCTTGAAAAGATCAAAGATTTTCCCTGGCATTTAGTGGTTTACTTTGAACCATTGGATTTGCCTGAGATCAAAAGTTTTTTGGAGCAGGTACAGGTTCCTGTAGTCATTGATCACATGGGGTGTATTCCTGCAGGCAAGGGAGTTTCGAGTAAGGAGTTTGAGGAACTTGCTAATTTGTTGAGGGATGATAGGTTTTGGATAAAAGTGAGCTGTCCCGAGCGGTTAAGTACACAGGGATCACCATATCTTGATATGGATGAAATTGCTTCAGAGTTGATCAATATGATTCCTAAAAGAGTTCTATGGGGAACCGACTGGCCCCATCCTAATATGAAGAAGGAAGCTCCAGATGATGGAATTCTTGTCAATAGGATTGCACGAATTTGCCCGGATGAACAGCAGCAAAAGTCGCTGTTGATAGAAAATCCAACTCGTTTATATTGGAATTAATGTATTGAATACATAGAGAGGAGTATTATGAATAGTAAAAAAACTGCGCTTGTTATGAGCGCTCATGCAGCAGATTTTGTTTGGAGAGCTGGTGGGGCGATTGCTCTGCACCAGAAGGCAGGCTACGATGTTACTGTTGTCTGCCTCAGCTATGGTGAGAGAGGTGAAAGCGCTAAGTATTGGAAAAGGGGAGATGTGACGCTTGAGCAGGTAAAGAGTGCCCGAAGAAAAGAATCGGAAGCAGCAGCAAAAGCGCTCAATATCCACGATATACAGTTCTTTGACTTGGGAGACTATCCACTTGAGATGGATAGGGAAGCAAAATACCGGCTCGTTGATGTAATTCGAAAAGTAAATCCTGATTTCATGATGAGCCACTCATTCTATGATCCCTACAACACTGACCATGCATACGTAACCAAGGCTCTTTTGGAGTGTAGGATGATTGCACAAGCATGGGGACACAATCCTGGAGAAAAAATTATTGGGGCACCTCAGGTCTATCTGTTCGAACCTCACCAGACAGAACAAATGCAGTGGAAGCCTGATGTTTTTCTTGATATAACAGAAGTATGGGACCAGAAGAAAGCAGCTATTGAGTGTATGGCAGGACAGGAGCACCTATGGACCTACTACACCAATTTGGCACAGAACAGGGCAAACCATTTCCGACGGAATTCTGGTGGTCAGGCTGGTGGAAAAAATGCCGAGTATGCTGAAGGATTTCAATCGGTATTTCCTCGTACAGTATACTCTTTATAGTATACTGTTGAGTCATGAGTATAAAAAGGAAACAGAGAGTATATGAAAGGTAATGGTCCTTCAGTAGCAGTCTACGAAAGTCTCAAGAAAAAAATAGAGATAGGCTCGTTGTCCCCAAGCGAGAATCTCCGAGAAGTAGAATTGGCCAACCAGTATAAAGTAAGTAGGAATACCATTAAGAAAGCACTTCTTATGCTGGAAAGGGATACTCTTGTTACCATCGAACAAAATAAGGGAGCAAAAGTTCGTTCCTATTCGTTGGATGAGGTCCTCGAGTTCCTTGAGTTACGTAGTGCGCTTGAAGGATTCATCATCCGGCTTGCCTGTGCAGTACTTAGTGAATCTGATATTTCGGCTATGAAACATATTTTAGATACGATGAGAGAGTTAAAAAATCAACAGGAGCTGGTTTTATACTCTCAACAAAATCAGAAGTTTCATCAGGTCATCTATGATGCTTGTCCTAACAGGACTGCAACGATCTTACTTATGAATCTGAAGAATCAGATGAAAAAATACAACACCAAGACCATCCTGATTCCAAAGCGATCTGATCAATCTTTCAGTGAGCATGAAGAAGTTTTTGAAGCAGTGAAAAATAAATCATGCCTTGAAGCAGAATCTCTGATGATCATACATATCATGAATGTAAGAAAGGTGTTTCAAGAAAATTACCAGCTCTTGTTATAAAAAGGATAGACGTAATGCAGAAAGCAATACCATATATGCAAATTCGGGGAGGGAGTTCTAAGGGGCTCTACTTCAATGCAAGAGACCTTCCGCAAACCATCGAGGAGAAGGATCGTTTACTTGTTTCTGCGATGTGTGGGCGGGGGCCTTCAGATGTGAGACAAATTGACGGATTGGGAGGGGGCGATCCGCTTACCAGTAAGGTAGGGATTGTCTCTCTCTCTCTAAGAGAAGATGCTGATCTCGAATATGAATTTGTTCAAGTTGTTTTGGGAGAAGGAAAGACAGATAGAACGCAAAATTGTGGGAATATTCTTGCAGGAGTAGTCCCCTTTGCCTTGGAAACCGGCATGCTTCCTGCGAAGGGTCTTGTCACAGAATACCGAGTTTTCATGTCAAACAGTGCGTCAATCTGTAAAGTTAGAGTTATGACTCCTGAAGGGGCGATTACGTATGCTGGGAATACCTCGATTGATGGAGTTCCTGGTACCTCAGCACCTATAAACTGTTTGTACGAAGGAATTACTGGAGCTACCTGTGGTGCCCTGCTGCCTACAGGAAACAAGGTAGACGTTATTGAAGACGTGCCCGTCACCTGTCTTGATAATGGTATGCCAGTGGTACTCATAAGGGCTGAAGATGTAGGGAAAAGCGGATATGAAAGCCTAAAAGAACTCTCTGATGATCATCAGCTCAAGGAACAGCTTGAAAAGATAAGGCTTATAGTGGGACCGATGATGAATCTCGGTGATGTAATTGATAAGGTTGTTCCCAAGATGACGCTTATTGCTCCTCCTAGAAATGGAGGAATCATTTCAACGCGAAGCTTTATTCCCCACCGAGTTCATGCCGCAGTGGGAGTCCTTGCCGCAGTTACTATAGCAACTGGGTGTTTGATTCCAGGAACGGTTGCAGAAACAGTTGCAAAGATCCCTAATGATCATTCCGGGGATTTGTACTTGGTGGAGCATCCATCAGGAGGAATATCAGTAAGTCTCGAATTTGAGACAGGAACAGAGATTCCAGTAATGAAAAATGCAGGAGTCGTTAGAACCGCCCGTGCCCTTAGTTGTGGTGAAATACTAATACCAGAAGAGGAAAAATTATGAAAACAGTAGCAGTAAAAAATATTGAACGTGCAAAGAAAGAAACAATAGATGCGCTTGAAAATCTTGGTGTTGCCACCGTCCATGAGGCTCAAGGAAGAACCGGCTGTCTGAGACCATATATCAGACCAATCTATCCACATGCACGGATTACGGGGAGCGCGGTCACCGTTCTCCTCCAACCAGGGGATAACTGGATGATCCATGTAGCAATTGAATTATGTCAACCTGGCGATATCCTCATTGCAGCCTGCACCTCCGATTCAGATAGTGGTTTTTTTGGAGATCT